>Ga0207701_10001548_pt1 | contig 23963 bp, 17 predicted proteins | sample KBSSwiSSwithPhiX_FD_184294 | JGI IMG/M metagenome (GOLD analysis project Ga0207701, IMG submission 184294) | Switchgrass rhizosphere bulk soil microbial communities from Kellogg Biological Station, Michigan, USA, with PhiX - S5 (SPAdes) (version 2) | ecosystem: Environmental > Terrestrial >... | reverse complement strand
TGCGACATCCCCGGCCACTACGAGGACGGCATGCACGGGACGATCAGCTTCGGAGGCCGGCAATGATCACACGCATACCGCGACGAGCGAGCTCATTTGCCACAGTAACGAGTTCGTTATCAAAGAACTGACCCTCATCGATACCGACAACTTCAGTTCCGTCTTCAACCAGCGATCGAATGTCAGCGGCCGTGCGCACATTCGCTGATTCGTGTCGCATCTCCGAGTGCGACACGATGTGATGATCCGAAAAGCGCGCGTCGATCTTTGGCTTGAAGACTTGGACCTTTTGACGCGCAATCTTGGCGCGTCGCAGGCGTCGAATCAGTTCCTCCGATTTGCCCGAGAACATCGAGCCGGCGATAACTTCAACCCAGCCCCTGCTATTGTTCGACTGCGGTGGTGGTTCATCGTGATTAACCTGCGCAACCAATTCATCCATTCAGTTAGTTCACCCTCACTCTGCGTTATAGATTTTCGAATTGTAAAAAGGCGCGAACGCGGCAATTAAGGCCAACTCAAAACTCATCGACCTGGTTACCAGATCTCTCGAAAGCACGCCCCATGCTCCTTGCCGGCTGCGAACGTCTCGTGCTCCTGCAACTTCATCGATCACCAATCCCAACTCGCGACGGCCTTGAACTACACTCTTGACGATGTTCGGCGGCACGGTTATCGAAGGCGCGGCCCCAAATGCGCTGGTAGTTCCATCAGTTGCATACGCCCAGCCTCGTAAGAAGGTGTGCCATTCGCCATCAACTGAGATTGAATGAAAGCCGCCCTCGAGTCCGACGTAAACGTCCGCTTCGAGTCGTCTCTTCTTTAACGACTCACGAACTGCAAACGCGCGTTCACGAGCCCCCTGCATCAACTGCCAGTCAGTAAGCGGCATCGCCGGAACATCAGTCTCAACTTGCCGCGCGACGACGTGGGCATCCACCCATTCCGGATCGATAGTGGCGATACGAGCGACGGTCGCGCGCACTGCCATTATCTTTGCAGCCCGATCTGAACCTAACGCGATTGTTTTTTGTGGCACTGATGCAGCTAATTTCAGCAGGCGTAAACGAAGCGCGAGAGAAGCTATAACATACAGACGCGTTGCGTCAAAAGCGACTGTGGAGTGCGGTGACCTGTCACCGCTTTCATCCGCAACATTACTTTCAACAAACCAGAAAAGCGGCGACAGGTCACCGCACTCCAAAAGGGCTGCTTGACATTGAATTCCCCCATTCCCAGAATCCCTGTGTCGCCAGTAATGCAGTTCTGGAGGTCTAATCATTGTCGATTGAAGAATTAGTTTATGACTGGAATACCGTCGAACCTTCCTTAACCAAGCCAGACCGCAAGATAAGTTTTGACGACGAGACACTCCGTGATGGTTTGCAGTCGCCATCTGTCTGTGAACCTGCAGTCGAGCAAAAAGTTGAACTCCTGCACTTAATGAATGACCTTCAGATTGACACGGCTGACATCGGTTTGCCCGGCGCAGGTGGAACACACGCCGCGGGTGTCGAGCGACTGGCGCGGGAGATTGTCGATCAGAAACTCAGGATTCGGCCAAATTGCGCCGCTCGAACGATGCGCAGCGATATCCAGCCAATAGTCGACATCTCGCAACGGACAGGAGCTCCAATCGAGGCGTGCACTTTTGTCGGTTCATCGTCAGTGCGGTTCTTCGCGGAAGACTGGACACTCGACAAGTTGCTTCAACTGACGGAGGAAGCGGTTTCGTTCGCTGTCGGCGAGGGACTTCCGGTGATGTACGTTACTGAAGACACGACTCGCGCGAAACCCGAGACGATCAAAGCTCTCTATCAAACAGCTATTCGCTGTGGAGCCAAAGCCGTTTGCGTTTGCGACACTGTGGGCCATTCAACGCCCGATGGCGCGCGGGCAGTCGTGAAGTTTGTGAAGTCGATAATTGAAGAGGAGGGCGGCGGCATTCGACTTGATTGGCACGGCCACCAGGATCGAGGCTTGGGGGTGATCAATTCAATCGCTGCAATCCAGGGTGGCGCCGATCAAGTGCATGGGTCTGCGCTTGGGATGGGTGAGCGCGTCGGCAATGCACCGATGGATCAGATACTCGTGAATCTGAAACTTATGGGTTGGATCGACAACGATCTCTCGAAGCTGCGCAACTACTGCGACACTGCCGCGCGTGCCTGTCGTTGGACAGTTCCTTACAACTATCCGGTGTTTGGTCGAGACGCATTTCGCACAGCGACTGGCGTTCACGCAGCCGCAGTTATTAAGAGCTATAAGAAAGGTGATCGACGGCTCGCGGACATTGTCTACTCGGGTGTTCCCGCGGGTGAATTCGGATTGGAACAAGTTATTGAGATTGGCCCGATGAGTGGCAAGTCGAACATCATCTACTGGCTCGAGAAGAGAGGATACGAGGCAAGCGATGTGCTCGTTAATAGAATCTACGAACATGCGAAAGCCTCAAGTGGAGTGTTAGAAGAGAGCGAGATCCTGCCACTGCTGAATGGCCGGTAGGTCTCGTCCGTGGGAGTCGAATCACCTCAATTAAAACCACCACAATGTCTACAGCTTTAGAACCAGTGCCGACCCAAATGATTCGCGACTTGTTGGCGTCCGAGCAGGTCAAGTCGGCGTTCAAGTTTTTTGAAGAGTCGTCCGAAGCGATCACTGAGGAGCACGTCCGTCTTTGCTCAATTCCCTCAAGTCCTTTCAACGAGCATCAGCGAGCTGATTATCTGAAAGACAAGTTCGCCGAATTTGGACTTACTGAAACGACGATCGATGACGAAGGCAACTGTCTCGCGCTGCTTCGCGGGAATTCGCCTTCGCCGCTACTGGTTGTCAGTGCCCACCTCGATACGGTTTTCTCAGTTAACACCAACTTTTCCGTTACGAGACAAAATGATCGACTCTTCGGGCCCGGAATTTCGGATGACGGGTGCGGCCTGGTTGCACTGCTTGCGCTGGCACAGGCAATGAAACGGTCAGGCGTCAAGACGGGTGGTTCGATTCTGTTTGTTGGAACTGTCGGTGAAGAAGGTGAAGGAAATCTGCGCGGAGTTCGTTACCTGCTGACAAAAGGTGCCTGGGCGAATCGTATCGATTCATTTATAAGTCTGGATGGGCCGGGAGTTGATCGCATAACTAATGAAGCTCTCGGATCACGTCGTTATCGCGTTTGCTTGAAAGGATCTGGAGGACATTCGTGGGGAGATTTTGGATCGCCAAACGCAATTCATGCACTCGGTCGCGCTATCACCCGTCTAGTCAATTACCCTGCTCCAAAAGAACCCCGGACGACGTTCAATATCGGGCGAATCGAAGGCGGTGAAAGCATCAACGCGATTCCAGCCGAGGCCTCGATGGAGGTTGATCTTCGTTCGGCCGAGGAAGCGGAGCTCCGACGATTGGATGCGTACTTTCGCCGCGCTGTAACCGTCGCAATTCAGGATGAAAACAACGGAGCAAGACCTGGCGACTCGCCTTTACAGATGCAGCTCGACTTGATCGGCACACGTCCAACCGGGAAAACCGCGCCTGAATCTTATTTGGTCGAACTCGCAGTAGCAGCGACTAAAGCTGTTGGATTTGATGCAAGACTTGAACAGGCGTCGACGGATTCCAATCTGCCGATCGCATTAGGGATTCCTGCAATTACGCTAGGCGCTGGTGGTCAAGCGGGATTGTCACACACGCTAGCGGAATGGTATGACCCAAAAGGTCGTGACCTGGGTCTAAAGCGCGCACTGCTGGTGATGTTGGGTATGGTGGGTGTAGCGGATCCTGAAGAGTGATTGTAGATTTTAGATTGATGATTGACGATTGTTGAGGCCTCAAATAGAGCTTTTAGCGATCATCAATCAACTTAAGAATCTAAAACCTACAATCTGCAATCTAAAATCAAGAATCTACAATCACTTCAGTTGATCGGAATTGTGATAGTCGCAGATCCTGCTTTGCCTGGAGGAAATCGCTTCTGCCGTGCAATACGAACTGCAGTCGCATCTCCACCCGATGCCTGAGTAACTCGACCAGATTCATCGTAGGTCACAGTCACCGTCACTCGCTTTGATCCTGGCGTCGAAGGTACAGTCGCCTGAGGCTGAACTGGCGCCGACTCGTTTTGCGCTCTGGCTGCATCGCGTTTTGCTTTGTCTCGTTCGCGCTGACGTCTGAGCGCAGCAGCCGCTGCATCTTCACCTGGCGCCGCAGGAGCGCTTTCAACGGGCGTTGTTGGTGCGCTTTCTGTTTGGGGCTGTGTTGGCGCAACCTCAGCCGTGGTTGATTCGACTGGTGCTGGTTTCGCCTTAGAACTGTACCATCCGGCTGGAACTCCAATCACTGCGACGCTGGCTATTAGAGCAACAGCGATCGCACCGATGAACAAGGGCTTTCGGCTACCGGCCTCGTTCCCAAAACCAAACATCGCCGGCGAAAACGACCGATGCTTTTCGTCGTTAAAATGTTCGACGGGGCTCGGTGCGAGATCATCTGGCTCTGGAACGTACCCTGGAGGAAACGCCAATTCCGGTGCGATGCCTTCGTCTAGGCGGCGCAAACCTTCGAGTACGACTTGCGTCCAAGGCTGGTTGATTGTGCGTTCGCCGGCTTCGGCGTCGGCATTGAATTCAAACTCAGCATTCGGCAAAGTCAACGCATAGTAAACCGCATCGATTCCGCTGAGCACGCCAATGCGCGCATCGACGACAGAACCCGCCTGCAGGAAGAAATAGCCGGCTCCCTGCGGATACAGGACTTTTAGTCGGCCGCTTTTGCGTTGATTGCAGAAAAACTCGATGAGCTCGGAAAGCGAAAGATCGCTGAGGTGTCCTGTCAATGCCATTTGTACTTAGCCCCTCCTGGGAGAAGACAATAGAAGTAAAGAACTGTGAGTGGCGCGCTCATGATGAGCGCGCCAATTCGGGTAGGTTACTGAACGAGTGCGAACTTGTAGTTAATCACTCCTGAAACCTTCACCGGCATGCCGGAGAGTTTCGTCGGAGAGAATCGCGCTCTCTTGGCTGCCAACACGGCTGCATCGCGTAACAGCTGCGGCCCGTCGGTAGCATTTGCAGAAATCACTTTGCCGGTTTCATCCAAAACAACTTCCACAGTCACCATACCTTGAATCTTCATTCGCTTCGCACTCTCCGGGTAAGCCGGTGGAGGAAGCGTCAGAGCTGTACCGTTCAAGACTCCGCCCGAAACAGGCTTCATCGGTTTCGGCGCTGGACTTGGAGGTGGCTCGTCACCAAGGTTAACCATTGGAACGCTGTTGTTTGGGTTCACGGCTACTGTCTTCGCTTCGACTGAACCACTATTGTTCAATCTCGCTGAAGACGTATTCGCGGTAGGAAGAACAGTCGCGGTTGTCGAGCTGTTTTTTCGCGAGTCACCTTTGTTGGCGGGGTTATTCTTCTTTGGCGGCTTTTGCTCAGGTGTTGAAGCGGCGACCGGATGCGTTACTGGTGCTGACGCATTCGAATTTGCGGGTGGTGCAGAGGAGTTTGCCGGAGTCGACGTCGGCGTGGCACCAGGTGTTGCCATCTTCACCATGGCTTCGTCAAGATAGTACATGATCGATCTGTAAGTGATCTCAGTCGGCTCGAATGTGATTCCACGACCGTCGATCACGGCAACAGCTGTAGTCATTTTGTTCCAGTTGCCGGCGAAATCGTATTCGTACTTGTAAGTCTCTTTACTAAGCAGCGTGCCGTCAGTATTCAGCAATGTCATCTCACTGATGTTGCCTTTCTCGTCGTACTTATAAACTTCTTTACCAGTGAGTGTTGCTCCAGCGATCGGAAAATACTGATTCTCGATTTTGTTTCCTTTCACATCGTACGCAACGATTTCAAGGACCACGTGTTTGCTTTCGACCGATTTGCCGTCCTGAGTGCTGAGCTTGGCAACCTCGGTACGAACTCTCCTGACAGGGCCAATCAGACCATCGCGGTTGCGATCGCTTTCAGACACTGGTTGGGGCGCGTTTACAGCTCGGGCAGTGGCGCCAGTCTGCGCCCAGACGACTGAAGAAAAGACCAGGAGACAAATACCAACAAGACTGATTTTCGTAGCTAATCTAGACATTTTTTTCTCCGTAAATGCGCTGAGGCAGGCTAACTTCTGGAAAGTTGACTGTGAGTTGCGGGGGGTTTTGCGGCTGCTAGATGGGCCCGCCGCACGGTGGACCGATGACATAGTAGCCCGTTAAACGACGTTTGTCTAGAGGTTTGTATTGTTTTCCGGAATAAGGAGTTCAGACTTCCGGTAATGAGAAGAGCTTTCCGGTGCGATTCGTCGCAAGTAACTCATGCGCAAGGGCATAGACCCGCTCAATCGTGATGTCCAAGATGGAGTCGGCACAGACGAAGGTGTGGTCGCCGACTGGAACATAGCTGTGAAGATTTGGCTCAGCCATGAGGACCATTAGGGAAGTTCCGACTGCCGCGGCTGTATGACAGGGCCCGGTATCGTTTGAAATGAATAGCGTCAGACGGGCCTGGACTGAAACCAGTTGGGGTATGGTCAGGCGGTCGAAGAAGATTGTTGAAGGCGGAAATGACTTGCGCATCTGTTGAACAAACCCTGGTTCCTCGGGGCCCGCGAAAACCAGCACGCGCACACGGTCATTTCTAATTAAGTAGTCCGCAAGCTCAGCAAATCGCTCGAGTGGCCAGCGGCGTCCTACATATCCTGCTCCAGGAAATAGGCCCACCAGCAAACTACCGGTATCAACCTTCTCACGTTTCAGGAGGGCCTCAATTGATGCGTTCGCCGCTGAACTTGTTTTCAGTTGCGGTATTCGATTGACCGCTGATATGTCCAGGGGCTTAAGCACGTCGAGGTAACGGTCAACGAGATGACTTTTTTTGGCTTCCTCAGGAGGACGTGGCTTGAAGTTCGAAAGATAATCGAGCGATCGATTCGGGCGTCTCGCGTACAAGCGATGAGGAGCGCCGGATAGAAAACCAAGCACGTTTGTTTCGGACAAGCTGTGAAGGTCTATTACAAAATCGAACTTTGCTTTACGGACCTGGCTTACGATCTTGAAAATGCGCGCGATTGAAAGCAGCTTTGGTCCATCTCGCAGAGCGACGCGATCGATTTCAAACGTTTCATTGCTGTAGCCGGAAAGCTTTACGATGTCTGCGGCTGGTTTGCCGGCTGCCACAGTGATACGAGCATGCGGGAAGCGTTCGCGGATTGCGCGAAGCGCCGGCAGGCTCATCACAACGTCGCCAAGCTGTCCGAAGTCAATGACCAGTATGTTGCGGGGATCGAACTGCAAGCGTATGGCGACTTCCTCTCCTCACAGGATCCTCAAGTCTTTTCCAGTCATCTCCGGCGGCTGTTCCAATCCCATTATTGCAAGCATCGTGGGAGCAACATCTTCAAGTGCGCCGCCGCTCCGGAGCTTCATTCCTTTCGCATCTTCATCGATAAGATGAAAAGGAACGGGATTGGTTGTGTGCGCTGTGTGCGGGCTACCGGTGAGGAGATCGATCATCTGTTCCGCGTTGCCATGGTCTGCTGTAATGATTGTGGTTCCACGAACCTGACGGATTCCTTTTGTGATCCAACCAAGACACGTATCGACATACTGGCAAGCTTCGATGGTTTTATCGAGTTTGCCTGTATGTCCGACCATGTCTGGATTGGCAAAGTTGATCACGAAGACGTCAGTTTCACGTTCCTCGATCGCGCGCAAGACCTTGTCGGTTACTTTGAACGCCGACATTTCAGGTTGCAGATCGTAGGTCGCAATCTTCGGTGACGGAACAAGCAGACGTTTCTCGTGCGCATGTTCTTTCTCGACGCCGCCATTAAAGAAATACGTGACGTGCGCGTACTTTTCTGTTTCGGCAAGCCGGTAGTTGTTGACTGCCAGACGCGCCCAAACTTCAGCGAGAACATTGTGATGCACGCGTGGTGGGAACGCGATCGGCAAGTTGAATGTGCTGTCGTAAAGAGTGAAGCAACTGATGTGGACACGCGGGCGATCGGGAACTGGAAACTCATTGAAGCCAGGGATGGCGAGTGCGCGCGTGAGTTGTCGCGCACGATCTGGACGGAAGTTGAAGAAGATGACTGAATCATCGTCTTCGATCTTCGCGATGGGAGCGCCGCTACCATCAACGATCACAAGCGGCTCGAGGAACTCATCAGTCGTCCCTGACAGATAAGATTCTCTGATAGCCGTCACAGGATCAGTAACGTACTTTCCGACTGCATGGACAAGCAGATCGTATCCGCGTTGGGTACGTTCCCAACGCTTGTCACGATCCATCGCGTAATATCGTCCTATGACCGTGGCGATCCGGCCGACGCCGATTTCATCAATCTTTCTTTGAAGCGTTGCAACGTAATCTGCGCCGGAACTCGGCGGTGTATCGCGTCCGTCGAGAAAGCAGTGCACAAACACACGATCGAGATTGTGGTTCCTGGCCGTTTGTAACAGTGCGTAGAGATGAGTTAGCGAGGAGTGAACCTGGCCATCCGAGCAGAGACCCATCAGATGAAGAGCGCGTCCTCGGTTCTTAGCGCCTTCAATCGCTTCAAGGAGAACTTTGTTTTTGAAGAAAGCGCCCGTCTCGATCTCGTGATCCACTAGCGACACGTCCATGCGAATCACGCGACCGGAACCAATGTTTAGATGACCGACTTCGGAATTTCCCATGATGCCGGGGGGAAGACCAACGCGACTACCGTGAGCTTCCAGCAGTGTGTGCGGATACTGTTGCGTCAGCTCGTCATAGAAAGGCGTGGCAGCGAGTGCGATTGCGTTGCCCTCCCGTGAGTCGGAGTAACCCCAGCCATCGATGATGATTAGTGCAAGTGGTCCACGTTTAGCGTTCAATGGTTACGATCTCCAGGAGATATTGCCGATTTCCGATTAGAAGAGCCTCTCTCATTCTCCCCAAGCTTTAGCCTGGGGATCAGCGCGACCATAGAAGAGTGCAACCGTTTCAACGGTTTCGCAAAGTCTCGATTGCGTCCGAGGGCATGGCAGGCCGCACGAAAAACCGTTAAAACGGGTCGCTAATGTTCATGCATGTGCCCGCCCCCAGGCTGAAGCCGGGGGAGAATGAGAACTCAATCATCTCCGAGCAGCCTGGGCACGCGCCTTCTTTTGTTTGGTGTTCGATCGCTTAGTGTTTTGAATCTGATAGAAAGCGCTTTGACCGGGATACTTCGCCGACCCACGCAAATCTTCTTCAATCCGCAACAGCTGATTGTATTTCGCGATGCGATCAGTGCGTGATAAAGACCCAGTTTTAATCTGTCCGGCGTTAGTCGCGACCGCTAGATCGGCGATGAACGGATCCTCAGTTTCACCTGAACGGTGCGAAATGATCGCAGTGCGCCCATGCTTCTGAGCCAGCTCGATGCATGCAAGTGTCTCTGTTAGAGTTCCGATCTGATTGACTTTGATCAGAATCGAGTTGGCAACACCGAGATCAATTCCTTTTTGGAGAAACGAGGTGTTCGTGACAAACAGATCGTCGCCAACAAGTTGCACTCGTTCGCCAATAGCGTCTGTCAGTAATTTCCATCCGTTCCAGTCGTTTTCGGCCATACCGTCTTCGATCGAAATGATTGGATATTGACTGCACCAGTTTTGCCAGAACGCGACCATTTCTTCGCTGGTCAACTTTCGCTTGTCGCTCTTCTTAAAGACATACGAGCGGCCGTCGTAAAACTCGCTTGCCGCCGGATCCAATGCCAACAAACAATCCCCACCCGCACTGAATCCCGCCTTTGTTACAGCTTCAAGTATCGTTTCAATGGCTTCTTCGTTCGACCGCAGATTTGGTGCGAACCCGCCTTCGTCTCCGACGCTCGTTGCGTATCCTTTTTTCTTCAAGACGGCTTTTAGCCCATGAAAGACTTCTGCACCCATTCGCAGTGCCTCACGAAACGTTGCCGCGCCGACGGGCACGACCATGAACTCTTGAAAGTCGACGTTGTTATCTGCATGCGCACCGCCGTTGATGATATTCATCATGGGAACGGGCAGTGTTCGCGCGTTTGTGCCACCGAGATATCGGTAGAGAGGGATTTCGAGATACGTTGCCGCAGCTCGAGCCGTGGCAAGCGAAACCGACAGGAGCGCATTCGCTCCAAGCTTCGACTTAGTTGCAGTGCCATCAAGCTGGAGCAGCGCCTCATCGATCTCGATCTGGTCCAAGGCATCAAAACCTTCAAGAGCCGGACCGATCACCTCGTTGACGTTACGTACAGCTTTTGTCACACCCTTCCCGCCGTAGCGATTCTTGTCGCCATCGCGAAGTTCGACGGCTTCGTGTTCTCCAGTTGAGGCGCCTGAAGGTACGGCGGCCCTGCCGATCACACCTTCGGCCAACACAACTTCCGCTTCAATAGTTGGATTGCCACGAGAGTCGAGAATTTCACGCGCGAGTATTTGCTCGATCCAGCTCATGTGTTTGCTCCATTCTAATGTCCGATAAACTTCAGTTTGTCGTTGACGTAGGGCAGATTCAACGCAGTGGTAAAACTGTCAGCATCCCGACGAGTCGACATACTGACTGTTTTACCACTGTGTTGATTGATAGCGCACCTTGACGACAAACTGAAGTTTATCGGACATCAGGTGTTCGCCGCGTTTGCTGCTTCGTCTTCTTTAACGATCTCCAATTGCACGCGCATCACGCGACGCTTTTCAACGCGATCCACTTGAAACAACAGACCGTTGTACTTAACAGTCTCGCCTGATTTGAGCACGTGACCGGCCTCAGTCATTAAAAACCCGCCAACCGTTGTGTAAACTTCAGATTCAGGCACAGACAATTTCAATCGTCGATTGAGATCTCTGACCGCCAGCGCACCTGCGAGGAGATAGCGCTTCTCGCCAACTTGAGTGATCTGCTCGTTCACTTCTTCGTCGTGCTCGTCGGACAACTCACCAACAATCTCCTCCAGCAGATCATTCAACGTGATAATGCCCTCAAGACCACCGTGCTCGTCGACGACGAAACCAAAGTGCATCTTAGCCTTCTGCATCTGCCGAAGAACGTCTTCGAGACGCGCAGTGTCAACGACATAAAGTGGTGAATGCATGACGGCTTCCAAACGAAACTGCTCCGGTTTCAGTAAGTAAGGCATCACGTCCTTGCTGTGAATGAACCCGATAACGTCGTCGAGTGATTCGCGGTAAACGGGCAAACGCGAGTACTGATGTTGCTCAAATGCTTTCGTGATCTGCTCGAGTGTGCAGGTGTGGGTGATTGCGGCCATTTCTGTTCGCGGCACCATTGCCTCGCGGACAACAGTATCTGAAAACTCGAACACTCGATGAATCAAACGGCGTTCTTCGGCGCGTAGGTGACCACTCTCGCGGGAGATGTCGATCAGCTTTCGTAGCTCGGCTTCCGTGTAAGTTGACGCATGGTCGGCTGATGCATTAATGCCGATTACTTTCACTACCCGGGCGCTGGCCCAATCGAGTGCTCGAATGGGCCAACTGAATACTTTGTAGAAAAGCTCCATCGGGAGAGCGATGGCGAGAGCAACTCTTTCAGCGCGAGCCAGGCCCAAAAGTTTTGGCGCCTGTTCACCAATTACGATGTGCAACGAAGTGATGATCGAGAAGGCGATAAGGAAGGCAATGGTGTGTCGCCACGGATCCGGCAAACGATGAAGCGGATTCGCGAGTAGGCTCGCGATAGCTGGTTCACCAATCCAGCCCAGCGCAAGCGAGGCTAAAGTGATCCCTAACTGCGACGCAGACAGGTAAGCGTTCAGGTTTTTCAGCAGACCGAGCAGCCGGCGAGCGGATTTGCTACCGCTTGCGGCAAGCGTTTCGATGCGCGATGAACGGACGCCGACCAGGGCAAACTCAGCCGCCACAAAGAAGCCATTCGCGGCCACGAGCACAATAACGGCGAGTAGTTTTAGGAGAGTGACGGTCCAGGTAGTTGATGCGCCTAAGTCGCCTTCAGCGATCAAGATCCCCAGCCAGCTACTTGGTAGTTCGTCCATTACTAAAGAGGCGCGTAAGGTGCGCCTGATCTGTAAGCCATTTCCTCCGGAGGCACCAAATCATAGCACGGCGGAAAGCGGAAGGGGGAAGAGGCGAAGGGAAAAAGGGGAAGAGGGCAAGAGGGGAAGAGGGTTTTCCCTTTTTCCCTATTCCCCTTTTCCCCGCTTCGCCCGGGCACACTTCTACCCTTAACGCTGGACGCACAAATTAGACGAGATTTTGAAGCTAATGGCCGGCAGCAGCTGCTGCAACACGGGCGCGCGCGGGACGCTTGTCGTGTTTTGCACACGCTTTGGCAATCGCCTCGTCGACGCGTGGTTCGATATTGCACTCAGGCTGGCGGCAAACGGCGGCCAGTTCAGAAACAACCAGGTAACGTGAACGTTCTAGCATGCGTTGTTCACGAAACGAGAGAGGTTTGAGATGACTGAGATAAGTTAAGTGTTTCAGCACATCGGCGGCCTCAAAAATATCGCCGGTGCGCATCTTTTCAGAAAACTCCTTGAAACGATCCTTCCAGTCGTTAGCGGGGGAAATAAAATCATCTGCTAGTGCTTTGAAAAGCATGTCGCACTGTCCCGATGAGATTGGGGATCTGAGGCCAACTTCTGTTGCATTTGAGACGGGAACCAGAACCAGAGAGTTATTAGCAGCCAGACGAAGCGTGTAGAAGGGAAGTTGAGTAGCTCCTATTTGCTTCTGTTCAATCTGCTCGATGGTCCCGATTCCATGATTGGGGTATACGACTTTCTGGCCGACTTTGAAGCCCACCATGCACCTCCATCGATGTGAAAAATCAGACTGCGCCGCACGCGCGGGTCTTTAGGGGAAAATCCGAGCGACGCAGGTTCGCGCCGGGCCCTATTTGGAATGTGATTGGAGTCTAACAAGCGCCCTTGCGGAGCGTCAAGGTTTTGCCGTCAGCTGGTAGTTGCTCACATTTTGGCATGGCTTCAATTCGATTTCGTTCTTAGCCAACTCGGCGGCGAGGCGAATCTTTGTGCGATTCGTTGCGGCGTCCGGCAGTCGCAGGTTGCTTCCCGGTTTGTCTCGGTCCAGTCGAGGTTGCGCGATTACCCAGTAACGACCTGGCGGCAAGTTGTCGGCACTGAACGTTTGATCCGGAGCAACATCAAAAGCAAAGTAGCGCAACACGTCGTCGGCCTTTTCACGTTCGGCCGGAACGAAAATCACATTAAGGTTCGCTGGCACTTTTCTATCTTCCGGGACTAGTAATCGTCCGCGAACCGATCCCGCTCCTTCAGCCAACGTGACTGTTAATCCGGTCAAACGATCGCCTGAATTCACGGTAACCCAATTCTTTGCTACGTCGATCTTCTGATTAGACAAAGCGGACTTTGCTGAGGCCGCTCCTACCGTCGTGTGGGTGATTGATTGGAGATACCAATACCGAGCAAAAAATCGAGGGATAACCGCATACTGTCCGCTGACAAGATTTCTGAATATGATCGTCCCATCTTTATCTGGAGCGGCAAACGCTGCGGTGCGCCGAAACGGAAGCGGCACTGCGTCAACACTCTTACTATTTTGTTGTGCGGTCAACATTATCTCCGCGAGTTCCGGTCGTCGCTTAGCTGCGCATTCAGCTGCTGTCGAAGGTTGCAACGCTATGACGCCGGTGATCGATCCGAGTGGTTTAGTCACAAGCTCGATCCCCGAGACATCACCACCTTTCACGGTAATTCTGCGTCCATCTGAAAAAGAGATTTCTGCTGGTCCACCCGGAACATTGGTGCTCTGTTGTGCAACGACATCGTAAACACCGTCTGGCACCCCATAGAACGCAAATCCGCGATCTCCGGGACGCTGGTATGTGCTGCTTGACGTCATCCAACCACCGTTCGCAGGCAGCAGTGACACTGTCGATGTGGCGTTACCGAGGTTTTTCACACTGCCACTTACTACGTGGCCAGGCTCGGCGCGGTAGCGAACGTCAATCGTGTTTTCCTGGCCAGACGCCACTGTCACCTCCATGGCGTCGTCTCTGGATGAGGATGGAGCGAAGGTTGGTCCATCCAAATCATATGGCATCGTGTTTCCGCCCCCACCGAATCCAGGGCCGCCCACCTCCACGATGTACGTGCCGGGTACCAAGCCATACATTCTATAAACACCTCGATCGTCCGTCGTTGCATTGCCAAATGCTTGTAGTAGGCCTTTCGAGTCGATGCCGTTTGCATCGCGGACCATCAACGCTCGAACTCGAATTGAAACTACGGGTTCGTTCAGGGCATTTGTTACTGTGCCTGTAATGACGCCGCCGCGAATCAGTTCCAATCTGACCGAGTCGCCGGGCCGGTAAATAGGCGCCGGACTGTCGCGATCTCTAGGGGGCAGTACATACACGGGGGCAGTGACGAACACCGAATAGAGACCTGGTTCGAGATTCTTTGCCTCAAAGTTACCGTCGCTGTTCGTCACGAGTTGTCGAGCGGCGCCGCCAATCACATTCATGCGTCTGACGATAACGTTGGCGCCCACAAGAGGCTGACCTCTGTCGCCGAGGACAGTTCCAGTTATATCCCCTCTCGACGATTCGGTGGTTTTTTCAGCGGACGTCGATTGCTGTGCATTCGCGATTACGCTGATCATCAACAGCGTCAGACACAGAACTATTTGTCTTAGAGACGTTGGTAGCATCTCGTCACGGCTTTTTTGGATTGGAGGCATCAAGTATGAGCGTAACCTCGGTGGTTGCGCCGGCATTGAGGCTAACCTGCTGTTTCACTGATCGTTGATTTGTCCTATCAGGAGTTATTACTGTGGCAATTACCTCGTAGGTTCCTGCCTCGACACCTTCGATAATGAAGTTTCCTCGGCCGTCCACTTGACCCACATTAGTTGGCATGGCGGTTGGTGGGTCACCGATTCGCATAAGTCGCACTGCGAACCGCGAACCGGGTGGTAACGTTCCGTTTTCAACTTTTATTGAGCCGCGGAGAATAGCATCGCCATAGGTCACGACGACTCGCACTCTTGTTACTTGCTCGCCATCCTTTATCTCAAAGCGATTTCCATTTTGCGGCACATCGTCACGTTCGACGCGTGTAATTGTGAAGTTCTTGAATTGGCTAAAACTACCGCGGGGGCCGGTAATTAAGAATCCGAGCATTCCGCCCGGCAAGCCACCCATGTGGAACGCTCCATCAGCGGAAAGTACCGCAGTGCTCGATCGCCCACCGGCCCCACTTGGCGGCGTCACATACCCGCGCATCTCGACTTGTTGGAGTTTTGAGATTGCTTGCGGGCTTTCGTTTTCAATCACTATCACTCCTGAAACAGTTGCTCCACTCGTTACTCGCAGGACCACGCCTGAGACATTTCCGTCGATGACTTCAACGGGAGTGGATTCAAGGGCTCGTTCATTGCCCCGTTCCGGCATCAGTGAAAACGTGTACTTGCCAGGTGCGACATTATCGAATGTGAATTCACCCAGGGTGTTGGCTACGCCAAAATTTGAATACGTCTGAAAGCGTTCGACCATTTTTTCCAGCGCCAGGCGTAGACCAGCGACAGGTTGACCTTTTTCCCCATCAACGACACGTCCACTGATGGAGTAAGTCTCGACGGGTTTTTCAAGCGCGATGTCTACGCCAGTCGCTTCGCTCCCTGGCGTCACCTCAATGATTGTGGCCTTCGCTGGATCGCTGGTGTCTGGATGAAAGACACGATTGTAGGTGGCTCTGCCCGGCGCCTGTGTGGGATTGAAACTATCGTCGCCACGTCCAACAGCGATTTTGTATCGGCCAGGCATCAACCCGAACGCGCGATAAATTCCGCGATCGTCAGTCATGCCACCAGCCATTGGAAAAATTTGCGGCTGTTGATTCGGCCCTTTTGAATTCCATGAGTCAGCCCGGTAGATATACACCTGTTGTTGAACTACTGGCCGTGCATCCGCATCAGTCACTCGTCCAGTGATCACGCCGCCCCGCACGAGCGGGAAATCAATCCCTTCAACATTTTCACCTTCGTTGACCAGGATCGTCTTAAGTGGGGGCAAGCTCTGAAGGTCTGGGATAACGAAGGACGGCGCCGCAGGCATGACTTCGTAAGTTCCCGCAGCAACATTGGTAATGCGGTATCGACCATCTTGGTCAGTTAATCCGCGCGCAGCAATATCGTTTGACGGGGCGCCTTCCTGTCGTCGCAGACCGACCGTGATCCCGGCCGCAGGTTTGCCTTTGATCGTAACTGTGCCGGACACGGTTGCGAGCGGACGTTTTGGAGTCGCTGTTTGCGCAAATAGGAGCGGCGTACCTAACAGGCAAACAGCACCGGCAACGAACACTCTGAATCGAGTAGCGAGGTCCATGTGGGTGTACCTCCTGACGTCACATTGGCGCAGGATAATATCTCAACGCCTTAGCTTTGTCTTGGTTGCGTTTTTCACGAACCAGATTGCTTGGAGGACATAATGCAATCGTGGTAAGGTACGCAGCACACCTGCTTGTTGTAGTTTACTGGTCCCCCGCTAACTACATTTAAAAATAATCGCAGCCGAAAGCTAAGGTAAGAGGCGTCTTATGTTTCCGACACTACTTCTTTCCGCGGTTCTCATTCTCTCCGTTTCTTTGCGGACTTCAGGCCAAACAACTGACCGGCAGATGGAGCCCCCTTTGGTCGCACACAACGGTGAGACATCCACAATTAGCAAGACAGGCGAGAGCCGGCCCCAGGTTTCCGCTCACTCGCCAGCAGAGGCGAAACGCTTATATAAAGAGGGAGCGAAATACGGTAACGGTGGATTGCCCAAACAGGCCGCAGAGATATTCCAACGTATAATCCAACTCGATCCTGACTACGCAGACGCCTACTATGGATTGGGACATGCGTATTTCGATCTCGGACTGTGGGACAAAGCGGCCGATGCGCTCCACACGCTGCTGAAGTTTATTCCCAATGATGACCAGGGCCGAAAGTTGTTGTCACGTGTTGAGGCGATGCGGCAGCGCGAGCGTGACTCTCAACCACCACAGAAGAACGCCCTCACCAAGCCTGTCACAAAGCAACCGGTCGGTACGAATGTAATGCCGAACATCGCAACGCCAAAAATCGCGCATGAGCGTTCATCTTCCGCGCAACCGCAAGACTCTCTCGATAAGCCCGTAACGCACCAAACGGTTGCGGCAAACGTTGCACCGGCGGATATCGCAGCCGCACCCGGTTCGGAAGCAGCCTCCGAGAAGCCGGCGTTGGATAAAAGTTTGACGACCATCTATCGCGTTGGCGTGGGTGATGTATTGGATGTGAGATTGACTGACGCAACGACAAATGTGTCCACACTTTTTACGGTTACGCCATCCGGGCTACTCCAGCACCCTAATCTGCCGGATCCTGTGCCAGTTGCCGGTCTCACTGTTGAGGACATTACGGCTGCATTGCAAGCAGATCTAAAACGGCGCGCACTGAACGAAACTAAAGTGTGGGTTGGCGTACGTGACTACAGTAGTCACGCCGTTCTGGTAAGCGGATTAGTCAAAGAGCCGGGCACAAAGATTTTGCGTCGAGAGGCTATCCCTCTTTATGTGGTGATTGCCGACGCCCAACCTTTGCCCGAGGCGGCAAAACTGAGCCTCATACGGAATCGGACAAACGAAGTCCTCTCCATAGATCTCACAGAAATAAAAGAGATGGATCGGCTTGTATTGCCTGGAGACGTCATTACGGTCCAGCCGAATGTAATCCAGTTTTTCTACGTTAGCGGTGAAGTGAAGTCACCCGGCGAGAAGACGTTTCGTCGAGGCCTAACATTAACGCAAGCCCTGATGGTTGCCGGAGGCGTAACGCCAAAATCCAAAGAAGCACGGATCGCGCGAGAAGATGGTAATGGTTTTTTGGTTATGACTCGATACAAACTCAAAGATATCGAAACAGGGAAGGGCCGAGATCCGCAGATCCAGCCCGGCGACAGGATCACGATTGTTGATTAGTTGCTGAATTTAGATTACGAACGGAACATGGCAGTCGCAGTGAGAGCAAAATCTGCAGGAGACGCTGACTCACGACAGTTGTGGCGTGCGATTGAGACTGGGGATCTGAATGAGCTGAGGAAGATCCTTGGTCGTGGAGTGTCGATTAATTCTACTGACGAGAATGGTGTTACTCCCCTCTTACACGCTGCATGCTACGACCGGATCGAAGTGATAAGAACCCTTATCGAATGCAGCGCAGACGTGAACGCAGTTAGAATCGATGGTTTCACGCCTCTGCTCCTCGCTGTTTTTTACGGTAATCGGGATATTATTCAGCTACTAGTCGAAAGTGGTGCTGATGTCACAGCTACTACCCGGTTCAGCACATCAGCACAAATGTGGGCAACGGTGCGTGGGTTCTACAATATTGCTGACTACCTTCAACAGCATGTTCGCGAGTCGCAAATCGCTTCCGCTTATCCGGCCGTAGATGAGAGTTGTCCATCGAACGAGACTAGTGTGCAGGACACTATTACAGTGCCCGCCGATGTCGATACTTCGTACTTTAGCGTTCAACCAGAACCACAACCTAGTCCGAACGCGGTAAGAACCATGGACGCCGAGGCCGACGAACCCTCTACAAAACCTTTTGCTGTAAAGACATTAAAAGATCCGCCAGAAATCGGGGACTTGGTTCAGGAGAATCGAAGCAGCTTCAATCCGCGCATGGCGTTCCTGTCGCGCATGATCTCGCTGAAGCCCGGAGCTGTGGTAATAGTCGCAACAATTCTGGTCGCGACGATTTGTTCAACGATAGTTCTCAAATTGCAACGTGTGGCCCCTCGACCAGCGATCGGACCAGGCGTGACGAATAGTACTCCGGGTTCAAAAGCTGTGATTTCCGTTGAGAGGACTACAACAGCAGAGGAATCGAGCAGTCAACAAGTTGCGTCCACGCCGCCAGCGGGCGTTGCGGAAGTCATCCCAGAATCGCACACGGCATCACCGGCGGCTGGAGCCTCACCACGAACCAAACCAGTAGCAACTCTTTTGCAGCCTACCCAGGAGCAGAAGTTGACAAGACTCGAAAGACTACGCCGAGGCGAAAGACGCGCCGATTCCGTTGCCGTCATTTCGGGCAGTGAAGAGACTGCAGATGCTGATCAAGGAGCACGAGCATCCGGCACGGCTGTATCCAACTCGGGTAGTAACAGTGTCAGAAAGGACTCTGCCTCAGCGAAGATGCCCTCACCTGCAACGACAAATTCACATTTGATTAACCCTCCTTCCGGCAGTTCAGTTAACAAACCAAAGACCATCCAATGGCCTTAGTTGGATGGAGAAGTACAAACACCAAGGCTCCAAGTTCTAGTCTGCGTACCAAACCGCAACGTGTTCGTTTCATGACAATCATGCCTAACGCAATCAGCCTGAAACGTGACAGAGCAGTGATTTGCTGTCGCCCTTTCAGGGCTCACACAACTTAAGCTACAGAAACTAGGAGTTGCGCGTTGGCGCGCTCGCCGCTTTGTTCGCACCTTTTGTGCTTTACTTGGTTACGCGTAAACCGCGCGGTCTAATTCGGTGGATCTTCTTGGATGTGGACGGACCTTTGGTTGTCAGGCTTTGAGTCGTACTGCTAGGATCAACTTCCCATGGCGCACTTGAAAATCACCGACGCAAGCGGCCGAGAGTGGCGGTTCACTTTCACGCCCGACTCCGTTTGCACGATTGGGCGTGCTCCAGATAACACCGTCGTGCTCGATGACCCCCGCGCCTCACGCTATCACGCACACGTAACAACCGTGGACGACGGATCGTTCACGATCATCGACGGTGCGGTGATCGGCGGCCAATTACGCCGTAGCGCCAACAAGGTTTTTATCAATGGGGCGAGTGAGTACGAACACAAGTTAGTAAATGGTGATCGAATAACGATCGGCGCGAGCACGCTCAAGTTCGAACAACCCGTAGAAGAGCGTACGAGTGACGTTAAGTATGATGACCGACCACTCGGACACACGCAGTTATTGATATCGGCAAACGATGTCATGAATACCGTGCTGCGTTCGAAAGCGGAAGAGCTTGCTCCTACCACACCTTCTCCGCTGCCGGCGCCACAGCGTGACAAGATGTTGGACACGTTGCAGCGAAAGGCGAACATCCTCACCGCGCTTTACGAGATGAGCAAAACGCTCGGTTCGGTCTTCGATCTCGACGCAATCTTCGACAAAGCTACCGATGTCATATTCAGAGCGACACCGGCGGATCGCGTTGTGGCTCTCATCGCTGAAGCGGGCTCAGATACTGACGATCCTAAGCTGACTCCAATCGCCATGCGTGCGCGCGACAACCGGCTTGACGCTCATGCGCGACGACTTTCAATCGGTCGCACAATAACGCGGAAGGTTATGAAAGAGCGCGTCGCACTTCTCTCTCAGGACGCTGCATCCGACGAACAGTTTGCAGGGGTCGATTCCATTGTTTCGCAGGGTGTTCGCTCAACAATCTGCGCCCCGCTGGTTGCTGAAACGCGAGTTCACGGCGCGCTTTACGCTGACCGGTTGGATCCGTTCAGTGCATTTAAGCCTGACGATCTTGAGTTGATTAGTGCAGTAGCTGCACAAACGGCTATCGCTGTGGAAAACGCGCGTGCGCACGAGCGGTTGGCTCGCGAAGAAGTGGCGCGCGCAAACTACAGCCGGTTCCTTCCCGAGTATGTGGTGAAGCAGATGCTCGAGAATCCGGAGTCGTTCAAACTTGGCGGCGTGAGCCAAACAATTACGATTCTTTTCGCGGACATACGCGGCTTCACTCGAATCTCCGAACACGCGCCCCCAGAACGCATTGTCAGCCTGTTGAATCGTTACTTCTCTGCGATGACGGACATCATTTTCGCCCATGGCGGAACACTCGATAAATATCTCGGCGATGGATTGATGGCGCTGTTTGGCGCGCCGACTACGACGCCGGATGATGCAAATAACGCTTTGAATGCAGCCGTTGCTATGCAACGACGTGTGCTCGGTATCAACATCGAATTGCAGGCCGAAGGCCTGCCAGAGATCGGCGTCGGAATGGGATTACATACCGGCGAGGTAATAGTTGGTTACATAGGGTCGGAACGAAGATCGGAATACACAGCGATTGGCGACGCAGTTAACACTTGCGCGCGATTGGAGTCGAACGCCAGAGGCGGCGAGATTCTAATGAGCGACGCAGCGGCGAAGGCTGCGCGTAGTCGATATAAATTGCAACCACGCGATCCAATCACCGTAAAAAATCGCGAACAACCCGTTGTGCTTTGGGAAGTGGATTGGCAAAAGGCCAGCGGAGCATTTTGATAGTTGTAGAGGTCTGATAGGTCCTATGAGTCCTCCAGGGTTTATAGGTCCTATTTCTTTCTTTGCATGTCATTTAGAAGCAGAACAGGTTCATTCCTCGGTCTCAACGCGCTTAAGAACTTGGTGTCGGATTCCATGGCCATCGACATGGGTTCGGCAAGCACGATCATCGCTGTGCGCGGGCGAGGCATTGTGGTTGACCAACCGTCTGTTGTCGCTGTCAACAAGATTACTGGTGAAGTAATCGCCGTGGGCGACGAAGCCAGCAAGATGCAGGGTCGGGAGGCGCGCGATGTTTCAGTGATTGGGCCGCTCATTGATGGAGTAGTCGCAGATTTCGAACTCACGAAAGAAATGCTGGACCACTTTGTACAGGAAGCCAGAAGCGGCATTTCACTCGTTAGCAGGCGTGCGATCATGAGTGTGCTATCAGAAATGACACAGGTCGAGCAGCGCGCACTGTTGAGTGCGGCGGAAAAGGCACGTATCAGTCGGGTATTCATGATCGAAGAAGGCCAGGCAGCAGCAATTGGAGCAGGGGTTCCGATCGATGATGAGCACGCCGCAGCTGTGGTTGATATTGGTGGTGGAACGATGAATGTCGCGGTCATCGTCAGCGGTTCGATTGTCGCCTCCCGTGGGGAGCGTCTGGGAAGTTCCGACATTGATACGGCGATTATGGACCGTTTGCGCCGTCACCATGGTCTAACTATCGGTATTCCGTCCGCGGAAAGGATTAAGTTGGAATTGAGTTCTGCGATTTCGCCGGAAGATCCTGGTCGAAAACTCGAAGTGCGCGGCCGAGATGTGACAAGTGGAAGTCCCGGCGCAGTCGATATCACAGCCGGCGAGATCTACAGTGTCACCGCTCCCATCACTCGTCGGATCGCTGAAGAGGTTCGAGCGATGCTTACCGAGCTCGCCCCCGAAGTGGCTGGTGATGTTTTCGATCGAGGAGTGATTCTGACTGGCGGCGGTGCGCTGCTCGATGGACTGCCGCAGTATCTGCAAAAGGAACTTAACCTCTCCGTGGGGGTTGCAGATGAGCCGCGCTACGCTATCGTTCGCGGCTTGTCTCAATTATTCGAAGAGCCTCTGTTGTTACGTCGAGTTGCGCGCACTGAACCGCATCCCTTGATCGATCAGGACGCAGCAGCTTTCGAAGCTTAGCTTTACCCCAATGAACATCCTCGCCTTTTCCAGACGCACAATCACCGTCGCGCGCATCCACGGTATACCCATACGAATAGATTTCCGCTGGTTCATTGTTTTCTTTCTCAGTGTCTGGTTGATTGCGGTGAATCTTTCGCATGGCGGCATTTGGGTGATGCAAGGTCAATTACTGCCGGTTGGCGTGCCTGCTGCCTGGGTGCTGGGGATTGTGACCACGCTCGGGCTGTTTTTATCAGTCCTCGGTCATGAACTTTCACACGCATTGATGGCCCGCGCCGAAGGCATTGAGATCGATGAGATCGTGCTGCATCCCTTCGGAGGACTGGCGCGGCTGCGTAATGAGCCGAACAGCCCTGGTGCGGAGTTCAGAATTGCCGTTGCCGGACCGGCGGCGAGTTTCGTGTTTGCTGTCGTGGGGTTTCTGTTGATGTACCTGGCCCGCGTTGTCGACTACCGCATTATTGCGGGGATACTCGGGCTGATCAGTCTCGGGAATTTATTGCTTGCTGTCTTCAATCTTTTCCCGGGCTATCCATTGGACGGCGGAAGAGTTCTGCGTGCGCTACTTTGGCGTAGAACCGGCGACATCAAGGAAGCGACGCGAATGGCCGGTATCTGCGGAATGTTGATCGCGGCGATTCTGATCATCTTCGGCATCTACATGGCAATTGCTCCGAACTTCCGCTCCTATTTCATGGGATTGTGGTCGGTGTTGGTGGGTTTGTTCCTGTTCGATGCTGCTTACAGTGTAGTCAAACACTCACGACAACGAATGCGTCATGTTGTTAGCGAAGCGATGTCGGCCCCTTTCTCGATTGAGCCTGACACGCTGATCAGTCAATTGATCGATTCGATTCTGCCTCTTCATCGACAAACAGCGTTTCCAGTTGCATTGCAGCAGCGTTTGCACGGCATGCTCTCACTTGAGGATCTGAAGTCATTGCCACGCGAGAAGTGGCATCAAACTCGAGCGCGCGATGTGATGCGTCCAATCGCCTCACGGTTTTTCGTTGCACCAAACGCGACGCTCGATTCTGCGAGAGACCTGATGAGTAAGAATGGAATTGGATCGGTAGCGGTTGTTGGTAAGAATGGCGAACTAGTGGGCTTCTTACAGAACGGGACCTTCAAACGGAAGAAAGTGCGACGAACCAAGACGAGTTCATGAACCTTTCTGAAACAAAAACAGAGCGCAAAGTTACGATGACGAATCACCGTTTCTTTCATCCCTCATCCCTCATCCTTCATCCCTCATCCTTATCTTCATACTTCTCACAACAAGCAGCCGAGTTATTGCCACTCCTCCTTTTTTCCGCGATAATCCGAGCGGAGCTATCATTCCAGACCTGAAGGACTTTCTGTATGTTGGCAGTGTTGGGGGCGCTCTTTGCCAACGGATTGATTACCATTCTGAAGTTGGTGGCGGCCTTTGTTACTGGCTCCTCCGGCATGATGGCTGAGGCTTTCCATTCGGTTGCAGATACCACCAACCAGGGTTTTCTGCTACTGGGACTG
>Ga0207701_10001543_pt1 | contig 24026 bp, 15 predicted proteins | sample KBSSwiSSwithPhiX_FD_184294 | JGI IMG/M metagenome (GOLD analysis project Ga0207701, IMG submission 184294) | Switchgrass rhizosphere bulk soil microbial communities from Kellogg Biological Station, Michigan, USA, with PhiX - S5 (SPAdes) (version 2) | ecosystem: Environmental > Terrestrial >... | reverse complement strand
TCAGCAATGTAGCGACGCTTATCGGGGCCGAGCACGAATCGTGCGTCATACACGGTGCGGACATAGCCGGCCGGGATGAGCACTTCGGTTTCACCGGCATACGGCCCCATGCGCAAGTCGCCGCGTGTATTGCCAGCCGGCCCCGGCCACGGCGCCAACCCGATCTTGCCGGGTGGAAGTGACGTGTGCAGCCGCACTACGACGTCGAGCCTGTTGTCCTGGATCACCTTCATCTCGACGCGTCGCAGCAGTTCGCGCAGCATCAGGCGCTCGGCTACGCCCTGGCGCTCGCCGGGCGGTGCCAACAGATCGTCGACCTCCTCCCAGTTCTTCCACATCGCGCGCTGTTCGTCGCTCCAGAACTTGGATCGTGCGTTCAATGTTGGCCAGTCGACGAGCGTCTCCGTGAACCCGCGCGCCTTCCAGTCCGCGGCGCGCCGCTCGAGGTACTGCGCGACGTGAAAACGGAACTGCCGCTCGGCGGCCAACGTCTGGATGGTCCGGATGTTGAGCTCGCGTGGCGGCGGGATGCGCCCCTGCGCCATGCCCAGCATGTAGTCGACCGGCGAGAGCGTTCCCGATCCGAACCGCTTGCCCGGCGCGAACTCGGTCGGCTTGATCGCGGCGGCGAATTCAGGGAAAACCGGTTGTCCCTGGTTGTTCAGCCGATACAGCAGATCGGGGAAGAAGATCGGCACGAGCTCCGCGAGCGCGCGCGTGTAGCTCGTCTTCATGTTCTCGATTCCCGGGTCGTCGGGCCACAACGGATCGGTCGACTCCACGAGCGTCGCGCCCAGATGCGTCTCGAGCACGTCCCGGATCTCCTTTGCGGCCGCCTGAGCGATCGGCTCGTCGGCCTTTACTCCCGGGAACGTGAGCATCGATTCACGAATCAGACCGATGCGAACGCCCTTGAGCGATCCGGCCGCGCCAGATGAGGACGCAGCTGCTGCGAATGACCCGTCGATGATGCTCGCCCGCGGCACCGTCGTGAACACGTCACGCGGATCGTAGTAACCGTTCTCGGGATCCTTCAGCGCGTCGAGCACCTTCGCCGAGTCGGCGATGCTGCGGCAGTGGATTCCTGCGCGGTCGTTGTGAATGTCGGCGCCGATGGCGCCGCCCAGGAACGAGATCATCGCTTTATGCGGCAGCAGCAACGCCACGGAGTTGTGGTTCGCGGGACCGCGACACGACATGCTGGTCTCCTCGCAGACACTGCACATCACGAGGTTGGCGCTCACCGACGCGCCCGAGCCCGAGCTCGAGCCGAGCGACGCCGCGCGCGTCGAGTCGTAGGCGCTGTGCGGGTTGCCTGACCAGCTGCTGCGTTGATACCCGAGGTCGGAGACGATGATCTTCTCGGGCTCGTGCCGCCCGCCTGGGTCGGCGGGGATGCCGTTGTACTCGGTGTTCACCGCCTTGCCATAGATGATGGCGCCCGTGCGGCGGAGCTGAGCGACGAGCGTATGGTCGCGCGCCGGGAAGTCGATGTCGTAGCGAGCGTCCGCAGCCGCCGTCGAACGCATGTCCTTCGTGTCGAACGGATCCTTGAACGAGAACGGGATGCAGTACATCGGCATCGCGGTGAGGTCAGGATTGTTCCCGTACTGCGCGTCGAGCTCCGCGGCGCGCTCGAGCGCATCGGGCTGCTTCCGGAACTCCTCGCACACGGCGGGCGAGCCGGGGGGAAGAGCGCCCTGCGAGGGATGGCGGTCACGATCGCCTTTGCACGCGACGGAACGTTCGCCGCGGAGGTTCAGCGTGCCGAGCGCGTTGATTTGATTCGTGCCCGGCGTGCCCACCGTCATTCCGTACTGCTGCTGCACCTCTGGATCCGATGCCGTTGCCTCCATTCGGCCGAGCTCGATTGGCGGCCCCGTGTATTGAGCGTAGTCGGGCAGCAGCGTGGAGACAGCAACGGTCGGTGTTGGAAACTGCAACGGAGAGCCGGCACGAACGGTGCCACGCGCCGCCGGTATCGGGACGCCATCGGCGGTGACGAGGCGATCGCTCATGCCGTTGTATGCGCGCGCGCGATCGATATAGGCGCGCACGAGGTCACGGCAGGTGATGTGCGCCTGCTGGATCGCGCGATGCACATCGGCGATCGTCGCCTCTTCGAGGCGGAACGGGCCTGCCGCGTCCCGCGACTGCAGAAGACGAGGTGCGATGAGCGCGCCAACCAGCGTTGCAATGACGAGGAGAGCGCCGATCGTGTACAAACGCCGCGGAGGGATGGCCATCTCACGCTCTCCTGTAGGTCGCAGCTACCAGTAAAATACGCCCTGGGCACAGGGGGTGAATATGAGACCCGTTGCCATCACGATCGTCGCGTTTGCACTGACGGTCCCACTTTCAGCGCAGTGGCTGACGGAGCCCACGCGCGGCATTCCCCGCACCGCGGATGGTAAGCCAAACCTTGCCGCGCCTGCTCCGCGGACGCCGGACGGCAAGCCCGATTTCTCCGGCTTGTGGACCAGGGTCTCGCGTGCCGTGCTCGCCGACCTGAAGCCGGTCCAGGATTGGGTGGAGCCATTGTTACGGCAGCGCAGGGAAGACTTCGGCAAAGACAACATGACGATCGCGTGCCTTCCACTCGGTCCGAGGTACATCACGTCCCCAGCCAACGACGTGAACGCGACCGGGATGACGAAGGTGGTCCAGACCACATCGCTGATCGTCATCCTCAATCCAGACCTCACATACCGGCAGATCTTTCTCGACGGCCGGGCGCTCGAGAAAGACCCGAATCCGAACTGGATGGGCTACTCCGTCGGACGCTGGGACGGAGACACGTTAGTGGTGGAGAGCGCCGGGTTCAACGACCGGACCTGGCTGGATGGCAACTATCCCCACACGGAGGCGCTGCGCGTCACCGAGCGCTACCGGCGGCCGGACTTCGGGCACCTGGAACTCGAGGTCACGCTTGAGGATCGCGGTTTGTACGCGAACCCGTTCAGGGCGAGGCTCGTCGCGGAGTTGACGGCAGACACCGAGATGCTCGAATACGTGTGCAACGAGAACACGAGAAGCCGCGAGGGAATGTCCGGCAAACTCTCGGACGTTCAGCAGTCCGAAATCAGGATCGACGCGGACATCCTCCGAAGATATGCAGGGACGTACGCGGAGATGATGCCGTATTGGACGGACTCCAACGTTCAGCGGAGGTTCGAGATCACCTTCAGTGACGGTGCGCTTTTCCTTCAAGCGGTCGCGGCTGGAGCGAGAACGCGCCTCGTGCCGCTGTCGGAGACGATCTTCCTGAACGGTGGACTGAGGCTCGAATTCATAAGGGACGGCCGAGGTGTGGCGACACACCTCTTGGACGGGCATGTATCGGGTGACTACAAGTTCGAACGCACGAAGTAGGACAGGCGCCAGGACCGTGGGGGCGACTCACCGGCACTCGAAGTTTCTTTCCCTCCAATTGGACGGATCATTCTGACCACCCGCCGGTCCGACGTAGACCGCACGTTGCGGATACGCGCAGATGCGCCGCTGGTTGTCGACGACGCCGTTGGTGCGGTGTTGAGCCACCAGGTAATCCGGCTCGACGTCCTTCTCGACCCAAGCGACGAGCGCCTCCAGCGGATCCGCTTCATTGCACCCCGGCCCTCCGCCGCAGTGTCCCATGCCGGGGAACATGAAGAGCCGGACCTTCTCTCGGGCGGCATCGACGTTGCCGCGGAACGTGGTCTCGACGACCCGCTTGTAGTAGTCCACTGTCGGCTCCGCCTGTCCTTCCGGATCGGCCCAGCCGTGGAACATCAGGAGTTTGCCCTTCTCACGCACGAGGAACCGTGACAAGTCCGCATTAGTGGCGTCGGTGATCGCCATCATGAACGCACCGCGACCCGCCGTGACATCGTCCACGTTGAACTCCCACCATCCGAACTCAGGTGGAGTGGCGCGCTTGTCGGCGACCTGACGAGGGTCGAACGGATTCGGCAGCGGCACGCCCGGAGATTTCTCGTAGAAGAGGAAGTTGACGTGATCGACGCCGTACACGAGTTTTGACGGCACCATCCTGTTGCCGCGATGCGGAAACATCGTCTCCTCCCAGTGCCACTCCGAGCCGAGATCCATGCCTCTGTAGATGCGGACGCCGCGGCTGTCGTGCGGACCACGATAAATGTCGCGCATCGTCTGAATCTGGCGGGGAGTGAAGCAGTCATCGCGATCCGCTCCGGCCGGACACATCCGGTTCCGGAGATCCACAGCGGGATCGAAGTTGCAGCCTGGCGGATCGTCGATGACGCGGTCGCGGATGCCGTCGTTGGTGTCGCACTTCGCCAGGACCGCGTCGCGCAGGATCTCCCATTTGGTGAGGCTTTCGGGTACGCCGTCGCCGTCCTTGTCGAAGGCGAGGTTGCCCGCGAGATTATCGGCGAAGACCCGTTGCGCCATCCATACGTGCGTGATGTTGAGCCGCTGATAGTCGAAAACGGGAGCGCCCGCCACGATGCCGTCGAAATCACCCGGGTAGCGTTGGGCCTCCATCAGACCCTGACGCCCGCCCGTTGAGCAGCCTTCGAAATAGGTGTGGGTGGCCGGACGGCCGTAGAAGTACTGCACGAGCGTTTTGGAGGCGATGGCCGTCAAATGCACGGCACGATGACCGAAATCGATCATCGCATCGAGGTCATCGTGCGCGAATGACGCGCGCGGCTCGGCCCCGCTGTCGTGACCGGTATTGGAGTTGGCCACCGCATAGCCCTGCGCGAGCCGCCGGTCGGCGAAATTGAGCACGCCGTCCTTGCCGCCGTCGCCGATGTTCAGTAGCCGTCCGTTCCAGTTGCCTTGAAGCGGCAGCTGCATATGGAAGCGAATGCGGGAGTCGATCGTCCCTTGAACGTAGCAGTACGCGGGAGTCGAGCCTGAGGCGGGCTTCGACACCGCCCTCGTGATCGTCAGGTTGGGCATGTCCAGAAGCGCCTCACAGTGGACTTGGCGGCCACGCTCCTCCGATGAGCTCTGCCGCCCCTCAATGGGGATGACGAGAGCCGTGAGCGAGGACACGGCCGCGAGAACCGCCAGAGTGAACCGGTTGATGCGCATCGTTTTCATGATCCGCGTTCGTCCTCGACCGAGTCGGCTGCTCGTTCAGGGCTAATGGTGGTGCTGACGAGTGGCCCAGGGGAATCGACACGTGCCTCTCGTCCTTCAGTTCAGCGTGTACTCCTTCCACGGCATCTGATCGACTGGAACGGCTGCCACACGATCCTTAAGGTCTTCGCTGCCGTAATAGACGGGAGTGCCGTCTTCTTCCTGGCCCATCAGCACGACGGGAACGCCGAACCTCGATTGCATGTCGGCGACCACCAGATCGGCCTCACCTGGCCCTGAGGCGGTCGTCAGATCAACCAGCACCACCACGAACTTCATCTCCGCCATCGAGATCGCCGCCGCCGTCACCTTCTGGCTGGCAGTTGGCCGCCCTGGCCAGGCGGGCCTAACGTCGGGCCGCTCGATTCGGTCCGAAACCAGAGACTGCGGCGCAAGATTCGCGGCCGCAGCCTCCCCATGTTCAGAATCGGGAGACACCTCGGAGTCGATGCCCGAGAATTCCTCATTCGCAACGACGTCGTGCAGCAGCAGCGCTTCGACGGCGATTTGGCGCGACCGATCCACGATTGCGGGCACCCAGCCGTCGCGCACCCGAACGAGGACGCTGCGCGTACCTGGCGGCAACTCGTTGATCGCAAGCCGGGAAACAAACCACCGAGTGGCGGAATCATCTCGAGCTCGACACTCATACGCCCAGGTCGACACGAAGTTTCCTCCAAACCTGAAGGTCCATTGTCGACCAAGATCGTCAGGAATTGAAGCCGTCGCGTTCGCAAGGCTCTGGGCGATTTCCAATTGGGCTCCGCTCGACATTAGCGGAGTGCAGCGACCTCCTGTCGCAGCGCTTGGAGCTGTCGCCGAGAACCCGGAGAGCGGAAGCAATGACCGGAGCGGCAGACCCGGTGCGTTCACGTCACCGCCACGTGGACGATCTGTCGGCGGTCGTGCGCGAGAATGACCAGCGCGAAGAGCAGCCGGAAGGTCACCGTCGGTACGACGAAGAGGTCGGCGGCCATGATCTGACTCGCGTGATTGGTGAGAAACGTGGCATGCTGAACTACCCCTGCCTTGCCGCGTAGTCCAAAGCACTTCGCCGGAATAGTCGGACATTACGCGCTCGTAACCGCAATCATCACAAGGCGTACAGCATTTAATAGAGAACAGGCGCGACCGAGGCTATCGACGGAGATCCAGGAGCCATATGTCGCTGTCGCGTTCGCTCATCGTGAAGAAGAGGTCCTTGTCGTCAGCGGCAAACTCGATCCTGGGGGACGGATGCGCAGCGTCGTCAAAGCGGACCAGGTGTCTCAGTGGTCCACCGTGTACGGGAACCGACCAGAAGCCGGCGCGGTTGTTCTCGTCGCGAGCTTTGAAGAGCAACGTCTGACCGTCACTTGACCATGCGAGGTACTCGGGCGCGAATGACTGCTGTCTTGCCACGATCAGTTGTGTGGCGCCGCCGCTCGGACGCGCTATCCGAATGCCTCCTGACAGATAGGCAATGTACTGCCCATCAGGTGACCACTTGGCTAACACGCCACCATCCGTCGTGAACTGCCGAGGCAGTCCCCATGTTGCCCCCTCCTTGGACACGATGAACAACTGGGGCCGGCCTCCTTTATCCGAATCGAAGATGAGACTCTGGCCGTCGGGCGACCAGGACGGATACCGCTCCTGCGCGGGATCGTTGGTTAACTGCTGGACGTCCTTTCCGTCCGCCGACATGACGAAGATGTCCCGATTGCCAGTGCGAAATGAATAGAATGCAATCGATTGTCCGTCGGGCGACCATGCCGGCAGGAAGTCGTCGCGTGAGTCGGTGGTGAGCTGTTGGACTTTCCCGCCTGCTCTCGGCATCCGGTAGATGTCCTGATTGCCGCCGCGATTCGAATCAAATGCGAGCCACAGGCCATCCTTGGAGGCACTCACACCTTCAATCAGCTCGACCTCGCTAGTCAGCGGTCTTGCGCCGGCGATGGAAACGGCCGATGCCGATGTCTCGGGAATCGCGATGGACCACAGAGTATTCTTGCTGAGGAACATCGGGTATGCGAGATGCCGGCCATCCTTCGAGAGCTCCACGGAAAGCGCATTCACACCTGTCGTCAAGCGTCGCGGTGCGCCAACGGGTTCACCGGAACCCGAGAGCTTGAGCTCGAACACGTCTCGAGTTCCGCCACGGTCCGATACGAAAAGCAGCGATCTGGAATCCGGTGTCCATACCGGACTCATGTTGAGGCTGGTGTTGTCTGTCAGTCGTCGCGGCATCCCGCCACCCGCTGACACGATCTCAACCGCCGCTGGCGCCTGATTGCCGAGCATCCGGAATAAGTATTCGGGATTGCCGGACGCGTATGCGATCCACTTTCCGTCTGGTGACCAGGAAAGGGAGTGTGGTTGATACGCCTCTGCGATCCTGCTACGTGTTGTTCCGTTCAACTCGGCGACATAGATCTCGCCACCTGACGCATACGCGATCTTTTTCCCGTCCGGGGACCAGGTATGTCCGACCACACCCGCATTGGCAATCGTAGTGGCCGCGCCGCCGAGCACGGACATGACCTGAATGATCGCGTCACCGACCGACTCGGCATACAAGGGCGCGACCTGATACCGAGTAATGAACGCGATCACCTTTCCGTCTGGTGACCACCTCGGCCAGCGGTGCCCTCCTTGAATGTCCCTGGTCAGGTTAACTGAATCGCCTCCGCTGAGTGGACGGACGAAGATGTCTGTTCTTTCCGTCTCGTTGCTCGCTCCACCTGCATAAGCCAGCATGGTGCCGTCTGGTGAGAGCGCTGGGTCGAGCTCCAGTTCGGAGTCGACAGTCAGCCTGCGGGTGCGCTCGACTTTCAATTCACCAGGTTGTGAGAAATAGAAAGCCGAACCGACTGTTACCAACATCGCGAAGCCGAAGGCGTTCAGCACCCTATGACGCGTGCGGGCAGGAGAGCGCCGACTCTCCCACTCGGCCTCAACATCTTGCAAATCGGTGAGTAACGCCGTGGCCGACTGGTATCGGTCATCCCGATTCCTTCGTAGACAACGATCAACAATTTGCTCCACGCGTCGGGGCACGGTGGGGTTGAGTTGTCCGATATGTGCCGGCTGCGCACTGAGGATTTGACCGGGAAGTCCACTTAACGATGGCATGGCAGCAGACGAGGTCGCACCAACGTCGAAGGCACGTTTACCAGTCAACAGCTCGTAAAATACACAGCCGAATGCCCATATGTCCGTACGGTTATCCACTGGCTCGCCAGCGGCCTGCTCGGGACTCATGTACGCAGGTGTTCCACCAAGAAGCGTCTGAAAAGCCCCGCGAGATGGATCTCCGTGTGGTACGTCGATGCCCACTTCCGCAGTACCGGTGGATGTGAGCTTCGCAACTCCGAAGTCGAGTACCTTGGCGTGCCCTTCCTCACTGACTTTGATGTTCGCCGGCTTGAGGTCGCTGTGGACAACACCTTTCGCGTGCGCCGCCTGTAGTGCGTCGGCCAGGTCATGACTAATTCGGAGTGTCTCGTGCAGCGGCAGCGGTCCGCTGCGAAGCCGGCTGGCCAGGTCCATGCCGGGTACGAACTCTAGGACGAGATAGGTGCCGTCGGTGGTCTCGAGCAGATCGTGAATGGCTGCTATGCGCGGATGGTTCAAAGAGCCAAGCACACGCGCCTCGCGCTCGAGACGCGCGCGACGATGCGAATCGTGCGCGAACTCGACCGGGAGCGTCTTGATAGCGACATCACGATCCAGTCTGGCGTCGCGAGCGCGATAGACTTCACCCATCGCCCCGACGCCTGCGACGTCCTGGATTATGTAAGGTCCTAATGCTGTTCCTGGAGTGAGGCGGCCTACTCGATCGCGGACGTGTGCCTCCGGCACGACGAGTTGGGCTGCGGCGGTAGCCGCCCACGACTGTTCCTGGCCATCGCTGTCGTCATGCTCGAGCAGGGAGGCCACCTCACGATAGAGGTCTAGGTCGTCGGCGCACGCCTTGCGAAGGTACTCTTCGCGGTCCGGTAGCGCGAGCGCGATCGCGTGCTCGAACAGTGACTCAATCTGCTGCCAACGGTCCACTGCCATCGCCTCCTGCAGTCAACTCGCGGCGCAGCCATGCGCGTGCAAATCGCCAGTCGCGCACCACTGTTGTTGGGCTGATCTGCAGCGCCTCGGCCGTCTCCTCCAGGCTGAGGCCGCCAAAAAACCGCATTTCGAAGACCTTGCTTTTGCGCTCGTCCACGTTCGCCAGCCGGTTCAACGCCAAGTCAATCGCCACTACCTCATCCACCTGTTCAGGCGAAAGGATGACTGCAACTTCGAGAGGCACATGCACGGCGGCCGGTCCGCCGCGCTTTTCGCGGCGTCGTTGTCGTGCGTGATCAACCAGAAGATGGCGCATCACCATGGACGCGACGGCGAAGAAATGCGCTCGATCGTGCCAGCCGCGCGGCCGGTCAGGTAGCAACCGTACAAACGTTTCCTGAACGAGCGAGGACGGCTGGACCATTGGGCCGGCAAGTTCGCGCCGCAAGTGCCGTCGCGCGATTCGGTATAACTCCTGGCGAATCAAGGGCACCAATTGATCGAGTGCGGATCGATCTCCGTCACGCCAGCTCGCCAGTAATTGCGTAATTTCGCCGGGGGCAGCCGCCACGTCGACACACCTTTCGCTGTAACGGTGTTCCGAGATAGGTCGCGAATGCTACTGAATTCATCTGTGTAGGTCCAGTAAGGCGTGCGGATGATAAGAAGGATAAGGAGCGCTCGTCACAGCGCCACGGGATGGCCCGTCTGCCGATCTACGCGTGGATTCGGAACAACATCTGCGGCGGCGGTGACGTTCGGGGGGCCAGGATAGCCGAGCTAGAGGCCAGCAGCTCGCGAACAAGCGGGGAAATTGCAACGCCGATGAGCCAATGGTGGCCAACAGTCACGCGTTCGCAACGTGCCACGATGGTGCGCCCATGAAGAACGGGTCTCCTTACGAGGCACTGAACACCAACAGACGCCCGTCCCCCGAGAGTGCAAAGAAACTTTGGACCGGAGGTAACTCAGTTTCTGCGGGAGAGTAGTGGCCGCATTCTCGCCAGTGACAGCTCAACCGGTTTTGTGGGCCCTTGAGGGTTCGTTCATCATACGTGCCAGGTGGCGAGCTGCGCGCCACAGTGCCGTCCTCACCGCATTTTCGGATGGCATCTTGAAGCGAAGCGCAATGTCGTGAACGGTCCAGTGCCACTCGATCCTAGCGATTAGGAGCGAACGGGACTTGGGGGAAAGCTTTCGCAGGGCGCGACGATATCGACGATACGAATCCGACTCTATTACTTGATCGAACGGTGTAGGCCGTGGGCACGGCATCTCCTTCGAAAGTTGGCTCGCAGTCGGTCGGCTGGACAAACGTCGCGCTATGTCGCGAACGAGGTTCAACAGAGCAACATGGCAGTACGCCTGAATCGCCTCGGGGTGCCGAGGCGTAAACGAATCGAGTCTGCGGATGACCCGCAGAACCGTCTCCTGCACCAAATCCTCCGTATCAAGGCTGCCACGCGCCGCCGGCGGAACACGTTTACGTGCCAACCGGGTTAGCGAAGGCAGACAGCGTTTTAACAGCTCCTCGACTAACGCAGGGTCTGGTTGACGTGCCTCCAGGAGGATGGATGCCCGTGCGTCGCCAACGCGATCGGCCGCACGTATCGAACTCTCTGATGGAATCATGACACCCTGCACTTTCGTCCAAGAATGATGCGTCCGTCGCTCTCTGAACCGTCCGCTCTCCACCGAGGAGCTGGCCGAGCAGTTCCATCGCCGGTCTTTCCTTCCACATCGTTTAGCGATAAATCGCAATGGTTTGCGTCACGAAGGCGGCGGGGACGCGACCAACCTCCCTGATCGGAACCCGGCCGCTCGCGAGAGCGTTCCGTCCTGGCGACAGGACATGGCGAAGTTCTACTTCGGGATGTACGCGGAATTCATCGTCGGCGCCTCACATGGAAACGAAAAGCGAACGATGAGCTGAGCGGAAGATTTGACGTAAACCGCGAAAAATCACGCCGAGGCCCGCGCCTAGTCGTCGCCGTGATGGCGGTCGCCACTTCTGCAAAAGACCGAATCGCGATCGCGCGATAAATATAGAGGTGCGTCAGGGTCTAGAATGGCGTTCTCCAGGTGCACTACGCCAAGCGCGCACGGAAACCCCGGACCCAGCCAGGGACTGCCTCCAGATTACCGCGCCACTTCCCGACCGTACCCACCCAAGAGGCGAGTTAACCGTCCGTACGTCTCACGGCCACGAGTTCACGACTCCGCTCGTGGTGGTGTTGCGTTTCTCAAACATCGACGTTGATCTCTTTGAAAGCGATCTCCTAACGATTGCACGTCGTGCCGCCTTATCGAAACGCTCTACATGCGACGGATTCGCCACGCCAATGAAATGTTCCTGAAGGGCGTTCATCAGCACCAGTCGCTCGACAGTAAACCGAGCGTCAGTTCGTGGCACGAATATCGGCGACGCTAAGGAGGTCGGAGCCAGCACTGCACAAGATGTCCGCCGCAGTGCGGTCGCGAATTACGGACGGAACTTCTAACGACTGAAGGGTGACGAGAGGCAAGTGGACATCGATGTTTCTGCGGCTTGGGATTCATCATTCATCGGTGTCCACCCGCTTTTTTGAAAAGGAGGACCTCGTGACCAAGACGACAAGTCGGAGGGATCTGATCAAAGCTGCTGCGGTCGGAAGTGTCGCCGCGGGTTTGGGACTGAAATCCCATGCAGTCACACGGGCCGAGGAAGCGGCACAAAACCCCAACGATCATGAACATCACCTTGGCCCCGTCGACGGCCCGTACGCTAGCGCCACCGTCAGCTTCGGTGCTTTTCCTGCCGATCCTGACAACATCATGGATCGCAGTCCCAATCGGTCACCCAATAACCGCAACGTTCACCTGCTGATCCCACACGAGGTCACGATCAAAGAGGGTGGCACGGTGAACTTTCTCATCACAGGGTTCCATTGGCTCTATTTACGACGACGGGACACTACCGAGCGATATCACGGTGGACTATGTGAATGCGTCGGGCTTCTTGATCGACGACCCGAACCGTCGCATCTACAGGGGACTGAATCCGGGAAGCTTGAATCTTCTGACACCCGACCAACCCAACCTGGTCGCCCCGTTCGCGCCCGTGGTGCTTCAGGCCATACCAGCGAACCCAGGCGCTACGCCTCCAACCACCGGGACACTTGCACAGTATTTGCTCGGCGTTCGCGACCGGACCGAGGTGGTAGCGTTCCCGAAGCGCGGTCGCTATCTGGCGATCTGCCTGGTGCGCCCACACTTCTCACCCGCACCCGGTCAGTTCGACATGTTCGGTCACATCAAAGTGATTCCATAGGGAGACGCTGTCGTCGATCTAAGGGAGTCGTACAGCGAGACGCCTCCACGAAGGCGGCAACGTTCAGATGGCTGCGCTGCGATGGAGGCGTTCTCCGGTGTCTGGGCAGCTGACATTCACACGTGACTTTACGATGCCTTGTTCAAAATTCCTGGGCTCGATTCGGAGGAGACGATGGATCGTCTCTTGACGGGCGGCGGTCGGCTGCGCTTCGCTGGCATCAGTGGTGGAGTCGATGTCCACATCGGCACGATTTGTTGATTCCGAGCCGCTTCTCTCTTTTACCGAAGCGTGTCTAGTGTTGGCTACGGACCGCTCCCAGCCATTGCGCCTCTCCGTCGACCGAACGCCTACGGATGAAACAGCCTTCGCGGGTGCTAAGATCCGGGCGTTCGAGGAGTTCGCCGATACCAAGGTTTCGTCAATCGCACGTGTTTGGTGCGAAGCGGGACGACTCGGTCTCCTGCACGAGTTGTTCGGCTGCTGGACCGGAGAGAGTGTTCTGAACAGGTGGAGGTGGGCAATGAAGCAACGACCCTTCGCCGTAATCTGTTTCGCGTGGGGATTCCTGCTTGCTCTCTCGGCTGCTGCGTACGCGCAAGACCCTAACCTGGGCTCATGGCGCGTGGACCTCGCCAAATCGAAGTACAACCCAGCAAACTTGGCGCCGAAGAGTATCACGGTCAAATCCAGTGCGTCCGGCAACGGCCTCAACGTCGTTGTCGAGGTCGTCGACAGCGCGGGGAAGCCGCTGCACTACGAATACACCGTCGCGTACGACGGTCGGGACGTCCCCGTCAAGGGCGATCCTGGCCGCGACGCCACGGCGATGAAAAAGATCGATGACGTCACTTTCGAGCAGACCAACAAGAAGGACGGTAAGGTCACCACCGTTTCTCGATTTGTCTATACCAGGGACGGCAAGTCGCGGACTCAAACGACGACTGGCGTGAATCCGCAAGGTGAAAAGATCAACAACACCGTCGTCTGGCTTAGACAATAGGAGGGAGTGGCTCGAACCGTTCTGCACAACCTGCCAGCAGCCGCACACCGCGCTGCGGCCGCTGGCCGACACGCAAGCGCGTCAACAAACGAGTCGAACCCGGCCGTCAGCCGGATGCCCACTAACGACAGAGACCCTTGTCGCGGGCTGAGGCTCGACGGCTATTTGCTTCCTCAAAGAACTTTCCTGCTTGTTCCGATAGCTGGACGAACTTGTCGGGAACTCGGTCCGAAGTGTTGCGATACGCATCGTCTCGCAGAGGTTTAGCGGCTTGAAAACATTCCATCGCCTTACTTGAGACTTGCTCCAATGCAGAACACTCGACCTTGTCAGCTCGCTCCACTGCTACGCGAGCGGCATCGAGAGTCTGGCGCAGGTTATTGAAATCGAGTCTTTCGCACTTATCTTCATATGTGCTGAACCGATTCTGATACGTGCTGCGATCTGTGTAGAATAGGCGTTTGGTGTCCGCCATTTGCTGCGATGATCTCGAATTCGCTCCATTGAGACATTGATCTTATCTATCGCCGCTTTGTGCTCGTCATCGCCTCCCCCCAGCATTTATTCTCGCGCCGCACACGGGCTGCGCGACATTTCTGTGCCTGTTCGAATAGAACATCAAACGCTCCATTCGCGACTCGTCCGTCTGAAGCAACTGAATCAGCATAGCTTCTGTTACTTTCGAATGACCATCCTTCGCCGAAGCTCTTGCACGAATCATCGACATCTCTACTCATCGATGAGTGCTCGCTTTCGGAGCATTTCGAGCAGCGGACTTTCCACTTCTTAGTTGGATACACTGCAGCCCAGTGTCGCATTTAATCGCATCGCTACATGACTCACGCAATTTCGCGACTTGTCCAGTTGCATTGCTGGCTGACATGATCAACAGCAGTGGCACGACCCGAGCAAAGAACGACAGGTAACTCGCATGATTCCTCCTGTGACTTCACTGAACGCAATTTGCGCATCGTGTGAACCTCGATGGCTAACCACCGCTTCGGGAATCCGGTCCAGCTCTCGCCGATGGCGAGCCAGCCATCCATGACCATCGCGACCTGCAATTCCGAGACGAGACTCCCGTGATGTCCCACAACTGGATCGACGCGATTGCCTAGACTTCGCGCGTGGCTCCGTTTCAATTGTTCGTCGTGGCGGTATGTGTGCGTGGCTTCATCGTGAGCAGACAGATCTGATCGCGTTTCTGCGAGAAGAGAATCGAGTTCTGAAGTCCAGGCTCGGCGGACGGCGCTTGCGTTTCGAGGACGACGAGCGGCGTCGCCTCGGCGAACTGGGGCACCGACTGGGGCGTCGTTTGCTCAAGCAGGTGTCGACGGTCGTCACACCAGACACGATTCTCCGCTGGCACCGTGAACTGGTCATGCGCAAAATGGACTTACAGAGGCTCTCGTCCGAGCCGTTGTGGTCTGCAGGCACACCTCCGAACTCTGATCGTTCGAATGGCGACGGAGAATCCGACGTGGGGTTACACGCGGATTCAGGGCGCGTTGAAGAACGTGGGCCATTGCGTCGGTCGCTCGACTGTCGCACGTGTTCTGCGTGCGCATGGCATTCCACCAGGAGGGCAACGCGCGACACCATGGCGGACTTTTATGCAGGCACACTGGCCAGCACTCGTCGCTGCTGACTTCTTCACAACGGAGGTGTGGACCGCGCGAGGACTCGTGACGTACTACACCGCATTCGTGATCGAATTGCAGTCCCGGCGTGTACAGATCCTGGGTTCGACGCCGTATCCGGACGAGGCATTCGTCATTCAGTGCCTGCGGCCCGTCAGCAGCGAGTCGGACGCTCTTCTGCAGGCAGGGCGGATCCTGGTCTGCGATCGCGATCCAAAGTGGAGTAGAGCGGTAAAGCAGTGGCTCTCAACGGCGGGCGTTCATGTAGTCCGAACGCCGCCGGGTGCGCCGAACTGCAACGCGCATGCGGAACGGTTTGTCCGCTCGGTGAAGGAGGAGTGCCTGCGACGAGTTGTCCCGCTGGGCGAATGGCACCTTCGTCGGACTTTGCGAGAGTTCATCACCCACTACCAGCGTGAACGAAACCACCAAGGCCTTTCGAACGAACTGATCGACGGTCCGGCTGCAGAAGAACGGAGCGGTGCCGTGCGTCGTCGCCGGCGAGTCGGCGGAATTCTGAGCTACTACTACCGGTCAGCCGCGTAGACCAGAGCCGCGATCCATGTTGGGACAGAACGGGGTCAGTCGCGGACGTGGTAACGCGCTCGTGCCATTACCCCAGGAAGTGTTGAACGGTCCCACATCCCGCCGTGATTACGGCATTTCGGTCGCGCACGATTCCGGTGCAAAAACCTGCGGCAGTACCGTAGGCAGTACGGTTTCCCGATGACACGAAATGCCCTCAAATTTCCTAAGGAAAGTGGTGAGCCGCGAAGGAATCGAACCTTCAACCCGCAGATTAAGAGTCTGCTGCTCTGCCAATTGAGCTAGCGGCCCAGAGGTGTGACGCCCGGATTGCAGAAGTCAGGAGGCGGAATTCAGAAGCGCTGATCCTTTATATCAATTCAATCGCCGGCAGCGAAGCCCCTACTCTTGACTCTTGCCCTTTGACCTTGCTCGCGCAGCGAGCATTGGCGCGCCCGGCAGGATTCGAACCTGCGGCCTTTGGCTCCGGAGGCCAACGCTCTATCCAGCTGAGCTACGGGCGCTTCGCTCGCTCGCATTGCTCGCTCGCTCAAGATCAAAGTCAACTGCCCAACATCGAAAGCGGCGGTGAGCGTCACCTTTGACTTTTTGGTCCTTGACCTTGCGCGCAGCGAATGGCGCGCCCGGCAGGACTCGAACCTGCGACCTACGGATTCGAAGTCCGGCGCTCTATCCAACTGAGCTACGGGCGCGGCAAGCGATCATCATATCATTCCCCAGCTGAACTCTTCCTTCCTCAAGGAGACGATCTGACATGCGCCTGCGCTTCCTCGCCGCTGGCCTCGTGCTGGCGCTCGCACTCCCGGCGTCCGCTCAGCAACCGGCGGCGCCACAACCGGCTCCCGCCGATCAGGCACAGGACCCCGATCACCCCGTGTCCTTCGAAGAGCAGATCGTCGTGACCGCCTCGAGAACCGATCAGCAGCTCGTGAACGCGCCCGCCTCGGTCAGCGTGATCACCAACGAAACGATTCAGAACACGCCCGCGACCAATATGGGCGATCTCCTGCGCGCCGTGCCCGGCATCAACATCTCACAGCTCACGGCCCGCGACGTCAACATCACCACACGCGGTGCCACGTCCACGCTGGCCACCTCGCAACTCGCGCTCGTGGACGGCAGGAGCGTGTATCTCGATTTCTTCGGCATGGTGATGTGGGATCTCGTCCCCACGAATCCGAGCGAGATCAAACAGATCGAAGTCATCCGCGGACCGGCCTCCGCCGTGTGGGGCGCCAATGCCATGACCGGCGTCGTCAACGTCATCACGCTGTCGCCACGCGAGCTGGCCGCCACTGGTCGCGGTGAATCGTTGACGATTGGGGCCGGTTTCTTCGACCGCGACGCGACCGGCGTCGACAACGGCACCGGCGGACTGTTCTATGTCAATGGAACGCACGCCCAGGCCGTCAACGACAAGTGGGCCTACAAGTTGTCGGCCGGTTACTTCTCCCAGGACCCGTTGCCGCGACCGACCGGGACCATCCCGAATTCGTTCAACACGCCCTACCCGCCCTACACGAACAAGGGCACGGCCCAACCCAAGTTCGACGCACGCGTGGATTACGCGCTGGACAATTCGGCGACGCTCGTCTTCTCGGGAGGTGTCGCCGGCACCGAGGGCATGATCCACAGCGGCATCGGTCCCTTCGACGTCGACAGCGGATCGACGCTGACCTATTTCAGCGGCCGCTACCAGAAGGGCGGCCGCCGCATCGCCTTCTTCACGAACATCCTCAACGGCGACGCGACGAACCTGCTCTCTCGAGATCTGTCCGGTCAGTTCCTGCCGTTGATCTTCGACACGAAAACGTTCGACATCGAGGCCTCCGATCTGCGAACGCTGGGGTCACGTCACATCCTGACCTATGGCGGCAACTACCGTCACAACAGCTTCGACATCTCGATCGCTCCCAACGGCGACAATCGCAACGAGGGCGGCGCCTACGCGCAGGACGAGATCTTTCTCAGCGATCGGTTCAGATGGGTGATCGGGGGACGGGTCGACAAATTCTCGTCGATCGACAACGCGGTGTTCTCGCCGCGCACGACGTTCATGTACAAGCCGTCGCTGAATCAGACTTTTCGCGTCTCATTCAACCGTGCGTTCAGAGCGCCGTCCTTCATCAACAACAACCTCGACGTCGTCCTCCTGAACCAGGCCAATCTCAGCGCGATCTCGCCCGCGCTCTCGGCCTTTGTGTTCCCGTTCCGCGCTGTCGGCAACCCGGACCTCAAACAGGAGTCGATGACGGCTTACGAGATCGGCTACACGGGCGTGTTGAACAGGCGCGCCACCGTGACGGCGGCGGTGTATTGGAACACTACTGATGACGGGATCTTCTTTACGCAGGCCGGACGCTACACGGCAACCAATCCGCCGGTCACGTGGCCTCCACAGATTCCGACGTTCGTGTTGAACCTGATTCCACCACCAGGGCTGCCCTCGCTCTTCACGTATCAGAATCTTGGAACGGTGCATGACAAGGGCATCGAGCTTGGTGTGGACGCGGTGGTCAATCGCTACCTCAGCGTGTTTACGAACTATTCCTACCAGGCCGATCCCGATGTGGAGGGCTTCGATCCGAGCGAGATCAACTTTCCGGCGAACAATAAGTTCAACATCGGCTTCAACGGCAATTACGAGAGGTATTTCGGAAACCTGAGCGTCAACTACACGGACTCGGCCTACTGGCAGGACGTGCTGGATCAGCGCTACGCCGGCACGACCGACGCGTTCACGCTGGTGAATCTGGGACTTGGAGTGAAGTGGTCGCAGGATCGTCTTGTCACGAGTCTCAAGATCAACAACCTGCTGAACAGCGAAGTGCAGCAACACATCTTCGGCGACATCATCAAGCGCCAGGTGATCGGGGAGGTCAGATACTCGTTCTAGCTGCGCCGGGTCCAAAGAGCAGGACGCGGCCTACGCGTCGGGTCTAAAAAGCAAGACCCAGCCTACTCAACGGCGAACGCGAGCAGCACGTTTCCCGGGCGTCCGATCAGACTCACGTACCCCGAGTTGACGTAGACCATCCCGCCGGAGACGACGACCCCGGGACCATCGATGGCGCCGCCCTTGGCTTTCACGCCATTGACGGTCTGGAACTCCTGGTTGGTGTTGAACGACCAGACGGTGGTCCCGTCGTCGGCGGCGTGCGCGCGGATGCCGCCGTCCATCGAGACCGAGAACACGATGCCAGGGATCGCGGTGACCGCTGCGCCCTGCGCCTGACTGCATCCACGCTCGGTGCCGCAGAGCCGTGCCTCGGCGTCCTTCGACCAGGCGACCGCGCCGGTGTCCACGTTCACTGCGCGGAGGCCGCCCGCTGCTCTGGCCGGACCGTTGATGCTGAAGTACACCTGTCGTGCGTCGGCAGCCGCGCCCCACTGGCCACCAAGGCCCGCGCCGTCGCTCGTCTTGTATTGCCACACGAGCGCCCCCTGCTTGTCAGGGTCGATTGCGTAGGCCATGCCTGACTTCTGCTGGACGATGAGGATGTCCGAGCCGTTGGTACGCTTGGCAAGTACAGGCGACATCGAGAAATCGTGGTCGGGACCGAGATCGTTCGGGCAGTTGGGATTCTCATCGCCTCGCTTGCAGCCGCCCACCCAGACGTCCTGCGTCGGCTGGAAGGTCCACAGGATTTTCCCGGTCGCCATGTCGAACGCCACGACCGCGTCGCTCGTCTTCGAGTTCGGCTCGGAATAGGCGTTGCCGGTCGCGACGTAAATCGCGCGCCGGCGGGCGTCGACGGTTGGAGCAGCCCAGATGCCGGCGCCCGCGGGCCCCCAGAGCTGAACGCCGTCTTTGTTTTTCCCGCGCGGCTTGGGCTCTTCCATCGTGTAGGTCTTCCAGATCAATGCGCCGGTGTTTGCATCGAGCGCGCTGACGCTGCCTCTGAACGTGCAGCACTCGTACTTGGACGATCCGCCCTGGCCTTCTTCGCCCACGCCAGCGACCGGTACGTAGACGCGGCCGTCGTACACGGTCAGCGATCCGGTCGACTTGGCGTAGACGTGATCGTCCATCTTGCGGTTCCAGATCTCTTGACCCGTCTCGGTATCGACGGCGTATGCGTTGGCACCGCCGTCCGCCACATAGACAGCGAAGCCGTTCGTGCCGTTCGCGCGCTTGTAAGGTCCAACCGACGGTGCCGTCCGAATGCCCGCCTTCGTGTGGAACATCCAGTACGTGCAGCCGCTCTTCGCATCGAGCGCGAAGAGGTCGCCGCTCTCGCTGCCGACGAACAATCGGTTGCCGAGGATCGCGGGCTGCGAGCGTGCGGAGCTGACACCGGGAAATCCGAAGGCCCATTTCAACTTCAGACGCGGAATCATCGGCGCCGTGAGGCCGCCCTGATCAGCCGACTGAAAACGTGTGTTCGTTGCGCCGGAGCCGCCCCACCCATTCCAACCGTTGGTCAGATCCGCGGCCGTGATCGCAGGCGCCTTGGCCGTGCACGTGCCAGCGTTGGACGGCGGCGCCGCTGTCCCAACTGGCCGGCCCGCCAGGAATGCGGCAACGGCGCGGCGTTCGGCGTCGGTCAATGCCGATCCCTGGCGGAACATCTGACCGCTGGTGAGCGCGACCATGATGCTCTCGGGCGCGATCTGCGCAAGGACCTCGCGGGTTGGCGCGCGGGAATCGGGCGCGGGGTTCACGTGACAGGAAGCGCAGTTTGCCTGGAACACCGCGGCGCCATCGGGAGCCTGCGCGGCGGCGCGTACCGCGAAGGCAGCCAACAGAAACACGGTCACGAGGGCAGGCGCAGGTCTCATCAGTGCTCCGAGCATTAAGACACCGGGTGTGATTTTCCGCACCGGCTAACGGAAAATCACACCCGGTGTCGTGGCGGTATTCGCGAAGTCATTATAGAGTCTGCGAGAATACACGCCCGGAGCGTCTCAACCTATGACCTGTTTCGGTGTACGTGGCGCGACGCTGATCGCACTCTATGTGTTATGCGCATCGCTGGCGCTCAGCGGCCAGGGCGCGAATCCTGCACCGCCGTCCGTCCCGTTAGCTGCCGATGCGCCATTCACGGTTGCCGTCAGCACGACGACGATCGAAGGCGGTCCCGTTTACGTCGCCGGCAACGGACCGCAAGGTGCCGGATTCCGCGTTATCAACGGTGGCGTGAGAAACCTCGCCAATGGCAGCGCGCATGCCGCGACCAACGCCGAGACGCAATTCCTGATCGCCGGCACGCCCAACGTTCGAATCCTGTTCACCGTCGCCGAGGGCCTCTACCGCATCGTCGGCAAACGATCCGCGGGAATTTCACGGGTGGCGGATTTGCGAGGAAAGCGCGTCACGTTGCCGCGTGACACGTCAGCGCACTACGCGCTCGTGCGCATGCTGTCCACGGCAGGTCTGTCTGAGTCCGACGTGAAGATTGTCGATCTGCCTCGCGAGCAGATGGCGGCGGGAGTCATCGACGGCCGCGCGGATGCGATCTCGATGTGGGAACCGGAGGCACAGAAGGCGGTCGATGGACTCGGGCGGGATGCGATCGTGTTCCAGGACAACAAGGTCTACCGCGAGCTGTTCAGCCTCTACACCACGACCGACGTGCTCGGCGATTCGCGCCGCCGCCCGCAGCTCGTGAGCTTCGTGCGCGCGTTACTGAGCGCGGTCGATGAGATGAAGGCAAAGCCCGCGCCGCACTTTCCATTGATCGCGAAGACGACTGGGCATCCCGTCGAGCAGGTCGCGCGCAGCTGGGAGCACCATGCGTTTCCGGTCGCCGTGCCGGGCGATATGCTCGACGTGATGGTCGAGGAAGAGAAGTGGGTGGCACCAAAGCAGAATCGCGCGCCTCGATCGCGCGCGACGCTCGCGGCATTCTTCGAACCGAGAATCCTGGACGAAGTTCGACGCCGCTGAACGCGTCATCAGCGTGCGGCGGCGCCGATCTGGATGTCAGTGTCTTCCCATGCGACGACCACGAAGGCGGGCGTGATCTCGGATACCTGCGGTACTCGAATGCGATACGTCCCTGGTGTGATCGCAGGAAATTCAAACGAGCCGTCGCTCTTGATAGATGCCTCGAGTGCGCCGATCACGTGACCAGTGAGCTCGACTTTCGCGGACGCCAGGCTTGCAGGGGGCACACCAGTGACCTTGCCGCGCAGTTTCGGCAGGCCAGCGGGAGGCGCAATAGTGATGACCAGACCTGAAATGTCGGCCGTCCCGACCGTGACGCCTTGTGACACGTCCTGTGTGCCGAGACGCACGGACGCGAGCCTGTACCCTCCGGGCATGCCGGCCAGTTCGACCTCGTGACGCGCCGGTTGCAACTGTGTCCGGAATGTGCCATCGGCGTTGATGTGCGCCGTCTCGTAACTCTTCTCAGTCAGGAATCCGAGCCAGCCGTAGGGAAGTGGACCGTTCTGGACGACGACGCGTCCTGTGACCATTCGTAGCGTCGGTCGCGCGATGTCGAGGCGAACGTCGGCTTGTTCCACCCTGAACGCGCGTGATGGCATGCCCGGCGGCGCGGGGAAGAGGCTGAGCAAATACGCCCCGGTGGGAAGATGGCCGAACGTGAAATTGCCATCGGCTCCGATTGGGCTTTCGAGCAACTCGCCGAGCGCCACGCCAGACAGCACCGCTTTCTCTTGAACGCCGCCGGCCGGAGGCGAATCGACGTGGCCGCTGACGCGGCCGCCGGGTGGCATCAGGACCGTGAAATCGATGCCCGCAACCGGCGCCTCGGCGCCGACGGTGACGACGGTGGCGCGGTCGGCGCTGTTGGTCGCCGGATAAAACGTCGGATATCCGAACACGCTCGCGATGATCAGATATCGCCCTGGCGCGAGATTGGCGAGACGGTAGCGTCCTTGCGCGTCAGTCAGCGTCGTGGCGGCTGGCGCAGTCGTTGCGTAATAGTTTTGACCGTCGGACGGAAGGATGTTCGGGGGCGGTGCCGGAAGGGCCGAGATACGAATGGCCGCGGCCGGTGCGCCTTCGCGCGTCTGCAATTGTCCCATCACCACGCCGGGCCGAGCAGCTGTTGCCACCTGCAGCAACAAGAAAAGCGCCAAAGCCGTACCGGTCATTCACGGTCCTCCCGTGCAAGCATAGCCCACCCGATGATTAACGATATTTAACCCACCGTTAAGCGATCGTGCATGGCGATCGAGTACGCTGGCGTCCTCAGTTTCTGGAGTCCCCCAGATGACATCAGCACGAACGCAATGCCCGGAATGCCGTGGTGCTCGGGTGGCCGCGCTCAACGCCATCCTGTTCGCGCCGAACGCCGACTTCTTTCGGTGCGAGGAATGCGGTTACCTGTGGCACGTCCAGAAGGGTCAGGACGGGCCAGCCAGTCGATCGTTGCTGGGAACAGGCGGTTTCGATCCGTCGGCGACCGTGCCGGTTGGAAAACCAAGTCGTGCGAGGGCGCATCACCGCACGTAGCGCGCCGTCAGGCGCTTTGCCATCGCCGCTGATTACCAGGCCAAAGCAACAATCAATGCAGCGATACTCGTGATGACTGCGGTGACGCCCACGCCGATAGCAATCCGGACTCTTCGCGCTGTCTGCTCTTGCGCGATTGTGAGAGCCTGAATCTGCTGCGCAATGTCCTCGAGCAACCGAGCCGATTCCATCGCCGTCGTTTCCAGTCGCTGGAGTCTCGCCTCGACGCTTGAAGCCTGGTTCCTGTTGGATGGCCCCGCCGCCGCGAGTAACTGCCTGGCGGCAGTAACAAGGGCAGGGCCATGTGTCAGTATCGTCGCCCACGGTATGCCCGGCATCTTCAAACCCCTTGAGCGCCTGTGTTGTGGCGCGACGTCCCACCGTCCCGCTTCGATTGAGCCGTGCGGGTCCGTTTCGCAGCAGCCTTCCGTTTTGCCATACGTGCCTCCACTGTCTCGCCGCTGCAACGGATGTGCCGGTGTTCATCAGCGGAGGGCCGAGCGCTCAGCTAAATTTGCGCTCCGACTATAATCCTGCCCGTCGCACGGTTTGAACGCCGAAGCTCGATTCGGAGGCCGTATGCCGCGATTCGCGATTGCCTCTGTGATGCCGGTGATCGTGTTTCTCGCGACCATCGCGGACGCTCAGTGGCTCAAGTCTCCAACACCCGGCATTCCTCGCGCGTCAGACCGAAAACCGGACTTGATCGCAGCTGCGCCCAGGACGGCTGAGGGAAAACCGGACCTGTCCGGCGTATGGCAGATGCGGCTTCCTTGATACCGTTGTCGAACACGCGACTTGGAACCCGCATGTTCGAGCTCGAATTCAAACCAGACGAGCGCGGAGCCGTGACAGCGGAAATAGTGCCTGCCGGTGTGCGGCTCGTTCGCAAGTAGCGGTCGCGTGTCGCGGCTGGTCAGGTGGGGTGGGTGAACCGGTTGGTCATTT
>Ga0207701_10001542_pt1 | contig 24027 bp, 17 predicted proteins | sample KBSSwiSSwithPhiX_FD_184294 | JGI IMG/M metagenome (GOLD analysis project Ga0207701, IMG submission 184294) | Switchgrass rhizosphere bulk soil microbial communities from Kellogg Biological Station, Michigan, USA, with PhiX - S5 (SPAdes) (version 2) | ecosystem: Environmental > Terrestrial >... | reverse complement strand
GCGAGGAGGACTTCGTCAGCCACCTGTTCGTGGCGTCGACCCACTCGTACATCATGATCTTCTCGGACCGCGGCCGTGCCTACTGGCTCAAGGTCCATGAGATTCCCGACGTCGGTCCCGACGGACGCGGCAAGGCAATCGCCAACCTCGTATCGATGGAAGAGGGCGAGCGCATCGCCGCCCTGATGCCGGTCAAGGAGTTCGAGGTCGAGAAGTACGTGGTGATGGGGACGCAGCGCGGCGTCATCAAGAAGACCGAGCTCGTGGCCTTCAGCAACCCGCGCGCCGGCGGCATCATTGCCATGGGCATCGAGGAAGGCGACGCCGTCATCGCCGCCCAGATCTCCGACGGGAACGGCGAGATCTTCATCGCGACGCGTGATGGCATGGCGATCAGGTTTCCTGAAAGCGACGTCCGCCCGACGGGTCGCGGCGCCTACGGTGTCCGCGGCGTCTCGCTGCGTGAGCAGGATTCGGTTGTCACCATGCAGGTGCTCGGCCCGACCGGTACGATCCTGTCCGTCACCGAGCAGGGATACGGCAAGCGCACGGCCCTGGACGAATATCGCGTCCAGTCGCGCGGCGGCGTCGGCATCATCAATATTCAGACGAGCGACCGGAATGGCCAGGTCATCGGCGTCATCCAGGTCGGCGACGATGATGCGCTGATGCTGATCACGCAACAGGGCAAGATCCTGAGGATGGCGTCGAAGGACATCCGCAGCATCGGTCGCGCGACACAGGGCGTGCGGCTCATCGACATCGAAGGAGATGACCGCGCCGTGTCGATTGCGAAGCTGGTCGAGCAGGAAGAACCCGAGCGCGACGAGGAAGAGAAGAAGGACGAGGAAGGGAAGAAGGACGGAGAATAGTGGCGTGGGCCGCTGCTGCGTCCTTCTCCTCGTCATTCTTGCCGCGGGGTGCGGCTGGGTTCCTGCCGACGAGCAGGTGCTGACCACGTTCTTCGAACAGTCCCGCCTGTATGACACGACTCGGGTTGCCGGCGTGGCGACCGTCGTGTTCGATCCGCGCGTCGAAGGCGTGGTCGAGCGCTTTCATGTCACAGGAAAGGTCGATCGCGCGCTCGACAGTCGTCGACTGCAGCGGCAGACCACGCTCGCCACGCACGTGCGCACACGCGGTCGCGAATTGGATCGCACGCTGCAGGTCACCATGGAACGCGCCGAGGGCCGCTGGAAAGTCGTGGCCTTCCGCTGGGTGAGCTGACGTCAGGCGACTTCGAGCTTGGCGTAGCGGGCGCGCAGCGTCTTCTGCCCGACGCTGTTGAAACGCACCACGAGCTTGGTGTCGTCGTCCAGCGGTTCCACGCTGAGGACGGTGCCCACTCCGAACACCGGATGCCGGACGCGCAGGCCCGGCTTCATGCCCGATGGGACTGACTGATCTTCGTCCTCGTAGGCGTACACCGCGGGTTCTTCACGCGCCTTGCCCCGATACCCGCCACCACGCGGGTACGGCGACGCCCGGAACGGCGCGAAGGACGACGATGAAGAGACGAACGACGAAGGGACTTCCTCGACGAGCGCGGCTGGAATCTCGTCGACGAAACGCGAAGGCTCGGTTGACTGGTAGTCACCGTAGACGCGCCGGCGCGCCGCCGAGGTGAGCACGATGCGCCGCTGCGCCCGCGTCAGTCCGACATAGCACAGACGCCGTTCCTCCTCGAGTTCAGCGTCATCGTCTGCCGAGCGCGAGTGCGGAAACAGTCCTTCCTCGAGACCGGCAATGAAGACCACCGGGAACTCGAGCCCTTTCGCGCTGTGCATCGTCATCATGAGCACGCGGGCGTCGCGGGTGCCGGCCTCTTCGTCGACGTCGGACAGCAGCGACAACTGATCGACGAAGCCGCCGAGCGACGGCTCGGGCGCGCGCGTCTCGTACTCCCGCGCGGCCGACACGAGCTCCATCAGGTTCTCGATCCGCCCCTCGGCGTCTTCACTGTGCTCGTCGCGGAGATCCTGGAGGTAGCCGCTGCGATCGAGCGCTTTCCCCAGCGTGATTGACACCGAATCCTGACGCGCGACGTCGGTCAGCTGGGCGAGGAGATCGCGGAAGACGGTCAAAGCGGCGACGGCGCGTGGCGCCAGGGAGCGCTGATCGACCGCGTGGACGAGGCGCGCCCACAGCGAGTTGTTGGTGGCCACCGGCTGCAGGCCGGCGAGAAGCGGTGGCAGGTCGTCATCGCTCGGCAGAGGTGCCGCCTCGAGAGATTCCATTACGCCCTTACCGATGCCGCGCGCCGGGACGTTGATCACGCGGCGCAGGCTCACGTCGTCGTGCGGATTGAGCACGAGCTTGAGATAGGCCAGGGCGTCCTTGATTTCCTTCCGCTCGTAGAACCGGACGCCACCGATGATCCGGTAGGGCGTACCAGAACGGCGCAGGGCGTCCTCCAGCGTGCGCGACTGCGCGTTGGTGCGGTAGAGGATCGCCACGCTGTTCTCGGGATCGTCGTGCAGTGCCGTGCGTCCCGTGCGGGCGATGAACTCGGCCTCGTCGAGGTCGTCCGCGGCGCGATAGTAGAGAATCTTCGCTCCGCCCCGCCGATCCGTGTAGAGGCGCTTCTCCTTGCGGTTGCGATTCTGCGCGATCACCGCGGAAGCCGCGTCCAGAATGACCTGCGTCGATCGGTAGTTGCGCTCGAGGCGGACGACCATGGCCTCGGGGAAGTCGTGCTCGAAATCCAGAATGTTCTTCAGATCGGCCCCGCGCCATTTGTAGATCGACTGATCGGGGTCGCCGACCACGCACAGGTTGCGATGCCGCGCTGCCAGGCGGTGGATGAGGAGGTACTGCGGGCGGTTGGTGTCCTGGTACTCGTCCACCATCAGGTACTGAAACTTGAAGCTGTATCGCTCGCGCGTCTGCTCCGACTTCTCGAATAGTTCGACCGTTCGCAGCAGCAGATCGTCGAAGTCGAGGGCATTGGCGTCGCGCAGCGCCTGGACGTAGGCGGCGTAGAGCTTGCCGATCTGCTGGTCTCGCGGGTTCCAGTTGCTCGAGGCGAAGACCTCCGGACCCTCCATGCGGTTCTTCGCGTGGCTGATCCGCGACAGGGCAAGCCGCGGCTGCAGCGTGCTGTCGTCCATGCCGAACTGCTTGAGTGCCTGCTTGATGACGGCGAGCTGATCGGTGGAGTCGTAGATGACGAAATCGCGCGACAGGCCGATCTGCGGCGCCTCGCGGCGAAGCAGCCGCGCGCACAGCGCGTGGAACGTCGAAATCCACATCTTCCGGCAATCGACGCCGAGCAGGGTTTCGACGCGGGTCCGCATCTCCTCGGCCGCCTTGTTGGTGAACGTGACGGCGAGCAGGCGATCGGGATCGGCGAGGCCACTGCTGACGATGTGCGCGATGCGGTGAGCGATGACGCGGGTCTTGCCCGACCCGGCGCCGGCGAGGATGAGCAGTGGCCCCTCGGTCTGCAGGACCGCCTGCTGCTGCTCGGGATTGAGGCTCGAAAGAAGATCCAAGCCCTCATTCTACCGTCGTCCGCCTACGCCTCCGGCTTCGGCGTGACACGTCCCCTACGCCTCTGGCTTCGGCGTGACACGTCCCCTACGCCTCTGGCTTCGGCGTGACACGTCCGCTACGCCTCCGGCTTCGGCGTGAGTAGTGTCCGCCTTCAGGCGGACCGAACAGCCTCCGCCTGAGCGACCGTCCGCCTAAAAGGCGGACCCGACGTACTTGCTACTCCACTGTGACCGACTTGGCGAGGTTGCGCGGCTGATCGACGTCGCAGCCGCGTCGTACCGCGATGTGGTACGCGAGCAGTTGCAGCGGGATGGTCATGATCACCGGTGTCAGCAGCGGCGTCGTCCGCGGCATCGCCAGGATCACGTCGCGCGTGTCGTCGAGTACGGCGGCCATCCGCGGGTCGCCCGCCGTCGTCACGGCGATGACCGCCCCGCCGCGCGCCTTCGCTTCCTGGACATTGCCGACCATCTTCTCGAAGACGTGGTCGTCGGGTGCGATGGCGACGACCGGCATGTTCTCGTCGATGAGCGCAATCGGTCCATGCTTCATCTCGCCGGCGGGGTACCCCTCGGCGTGGATGTACGAGATCTCTTTGAGCTTGAGCGCGCCCTCGAGCGCAATGGGATAGTTGATGCCACGCCCGAGGAACAGGAAGTCATTGCGGCTGTAGAACCGCTCCGCCACCTTGTCCATCGACGACGAGGCTTTGATCGCCTGCTCGATGACCTGGGGCAGCTGGTGAAGCTCCTCGATCTGGCTGCGGATCTCTTCCGCTGACAGCGTTTGGCGTACCTGTGCCATATGGAGCGCCAGCAACTGCAACGCGACCAGCTGTGAAGTAAATGCCTTGGTCGATGCGACGCCGATCTCCGGGCCGGCGTGGGTATAGACCGTGCCGTCTGCCTTGCGGGTCGCCTCGCTGCCCACGACGTTGCAGATGGCGATGCTCCTGGCGCCCTTCTTCTTGGCTTCGACCAGCGCCGCCAGCGTGTCCGCTGTCTCGCCGGACTGCGTGATCACGATGACCAGCTCGTTCTTGCCGACGATCGGATTGCGGTAACGGTATTCGGAACCGTAGTCGACTTCGACGCGTACGTGCGCGAGCGCCTCGATCAGGTACTTGCCCACCAGGGCTGCGTGCCACGACGTGCCGCAGGCCAGCAGGGTCACTTTGTCGACGGCGCGCAGCGCCTCGTCCGAGATGTTCAGGTCCTCGAGACAGATTTGCCCGCGATCCAGCGAAACGCGGCCGATGATCGTGTCGCGGGCGGCGGTGGGCTGCTCGAAGATCTCCTTGAGCATGAAGTGCTTGTGGCCGCCCTTTTCCGCAGCGATGGGATCCCAGAGCACGCGCTGCGTGGTCTTCGACACTTCCCGTCCGGAATAGTCGGTGAACTGCACGCCGGTACGGGTGATGACCGCCATTTCCTCGTCGGCGAGGAAGACGACGTCGCGGGTGTGGCTCAGAATCGCCGGAATATCGGAGGCGACGAAGAATTCGTCCACCCCCAGCCCGACGACAATCGGCGGACCGTTGCGAACGGCGACAATCTTTTCCGGATCGTCGGCAGAGACGAGCACGATGGCGAACATGCCGCGCATCGACAGCAGCGCACGCCGCACGGCGTTCTCGAGACCGTCGTCCTTCATTTCGCGCTCGACGAGGTGCGCGACGATCTCGGTGTCCGTCTCGGTCGCGAACACGTGTCCCTGGCGCTGCAGCTCGCGTTTCAGCTCGAGGTAGTTCTCGATGATGCCGTTGTGCACGACGACGATCCGGCCCGTACAGTCGCGATGCGGGTGAGCATTCTCCTCCGTGGGTCGGCCGTGCGTGGCCCAGCGGGTGTGGCCGACGCCGTACAGACCGTCGAGCGGCTCTTCACGGATGGTGCTCTCCAGGTTGGCCAGCTTGCCCGCGGCGCGTCGCAGCGTGATGCCGTCGGCACTGACCAGTGCCACGCCGGCGGAGTCATACCCGCGGTACTCCATGCGCCGCAGACCGTCCAGAAGGACGGGTACGACCGGCTTCGACCCGATGTATCCGATGATGCCGCACATAAGTGACCTCTATGCCTTTTCGGCCGGAGCCTTGCGGCGTTCCGCCCATCCTTCGACGTTGACCTGCCGTCCACGGGCGATGCCCAGGGCCCCCGGCGGGACATCATTGGTGATCGACGACCCTGCGCCCACGTATGCGCCCTTGCCCACCGTGACCGGCGCGATCAGCTGACTGTCACTGCCGATGAACGCGCCGTCCTGGATGACGGTGCGCCGCTTCTCCCGGCCGTCGTAGTTGCACGTGATCGTTCCCGCCCCGACGTTGACGTCTGCGCCAACTTCGGCGTCGCCGAGATAGGCAAGGTGGTTCACCTTCGAGCCAGCGCCGACCGACGTCTTCTTCAGCTCCACGAAATTGCCGATCCGGACGTTTTCACCGAGACTCGTCTCGGGTCGAAGATGCGCGAACGGCCCGATCGACGCGCCCGTAGCGACGCGCGCACCGTTCAGAAGACAGAAGTTGTTCACCTTGACCCGGTCGCCGAGCTCGGAGTCCGAAATCCGCACGTGCGCCTGTATCTCGCACATCGAGCCGATCCGTGTTGATCCTTCGAGGACCACTCCGGGATGAATAACCGTGTCCGGGCCGACCTGAACTTCCGGATCGATGTACGTGGTCGCGGGGTCGACGATCGTGACGCCAGCCGCCATCAGCTCTTCGTTCTTGTTCTGTCTCACGAGTCTGCTCACTTCCGCGAGCTCCGTTCGGCTGTTGATGCCTCGGATCTCCACGGGATTGTCAGCCACCATGGTCTCCACCGTCAGCTTGCGCCGGTGATAGATGGCGATCAGGTCGGTCAGGTAGTACTCCCCCTGTGCGTTCTGAGCGGCGATGCCCCGCAGCGCATCGAACAGCGGGGCGAGGTCGAACGCATAAATGCCGGCGTTGATCTCTTTGATCTGCCGCTCGGCCGGCGTGGCATCCCGCTCCTCGACGATGCGAGCGAGCCGCCCGTGCGTCCGGACGATGCGGCCATAGCCATACGGTCGATCGACGATAGCGGTCATGACCGTCGCGGCTGCGCCGGCGCGGTGATGCACGTCGAGCAGCTGGCGGACCGTCTCGGTCCGCAGTAACGGGACATCACCCGAGAGCAGCACGACGGTGCCCGACTGGCTGGCCAGGAACGGTTCGGCCTGCTGGAGCGCGTGTGCCGTTCCGAGCTGCGGCGCCTGCAGCGCGAACCGGACCCCCTCCCACCCGGCCAGGCGCGTGCGGACCGTATCGGCGGCGTGGCCCACGATGATCGAGATCGATGCCGGCTGTACGCGCCTCGCCGTATCGAGCACCCGTTCGATCATCGGCCGGCCGGCGATTGGATGCAGCACCTTTGGCACGACCGATTTCATCCGGGTGCCCTGGCCCGCGGCGAGTATGACGACGTGCGTCTGTGCGCTCATGGATGCGAAGAGGGTTGCGCCATTGCAGTTCGCGGGCCAGCCCTCAAGTATGTCGAAATCCCGATGCCGTCATTGCGGCGGCACGCGTCATCACTCCACCGCCTGATGTTCCAGGATAAGCGCGTAGACTTCCCGGGCGGACCGCCCATGCCGTCTGGCCACTTCGGCGATGAGTGCGCGCCTGGACGAAAACCCACCATTTTCCTGCAATTGCCCAAAATCTCGCACGACTTCACTGTCGGTAGTGGCGACGATCGATTCTTTGTCGGTGGGGACCGGTCCCACGACCAGGGTGAATTCTCCCTTTAACGATCGGATCTCTTCGAGAATTTGTGAGGCCGAGCCCCGGAGGATCTCCTGATGGGCCTTGGTGAGCTCGCGCGCCAGACACATTGGCCTATTGACCAAAATAATGGCAAGTTGCTGCAGCGTATGCTCGATACGGTGTGGCGATTCGAGGAAACAGACGGTGTGCGGGATGGCGCCGAGCCGCTGAACCCACCCAGTTAGGTCTTTGGCCCGATGCGGGCTGAAGCCAAGCCACGTGAGGGGGGTCAGCGGGAATCCCGACGCCACGACAGCCGCGAGCAGAGCGCTGGCCCCCGGAACCGGATTGACGGTCAATCCCTCGGCGAGGCACGCGTCGACGAGCTCGACGCCGGGATCCGACATGCCCGGTGTCCCCGCATCGGTGACGAGCGCGACGTCGTCGCCGTCACGAAGCCGTCGGAGCAGGGCGGGCAGCCGACTGCGGTGGTTGTGCGCGTGATAGCTGAGGGTCGGAGTCTGAATGCCGTAATGCGTCAGCAGTTTGGCGGTGCGGCGCGTATCTTCTGCCGCGATCACCGCTACTTCGCGCAGCAGGCGCAGCGCCCGCAGGGTGATGTCCTCGAGATTGCCGATCGGCGTCGAGACGACGTGCAGAGTACCCGGCATGTCAGCGGTCGCTCCGGGCTCAGCCGCAGAAGCCTTGGCGAAAAGTGTGTCGAAACGGATGGTTATTGTACCATTGGCGGGATGGGCGCTCCGCGAACGACCGCACAGGGCGCCACCATGATCGGGAATGTACGCATCCGAGCCGCTACCGCATTTCGTCGACGACTATCTCGCCTATCTCCAGGAGGTTTTGCCGACGCAAGCCAGCCTGGACGGCGTCCATCTCCACGACGACCTGGTCGAAGACCTCAGTAGGCCGGCCGTCGATGCGCACGTACGTGCGCTGGCCGGTTTCGGCCGCCGCCTCCACCAGATCGACCCGGCGCTTCTGACCAGCCTGGAGCAGGTCGATCACCCCGTCGTCGCCGCCAACGTCGAGGCTCGTATGTACGACCTCGAGACGCTGCGGACGTGGGAGCGAAACCCGCAGCTGTACGCCCAGGTGCTGGGGGCGAGTCTCGCCAGTCAGGCGCTGTTTGCCTACGCCCCGGAGCCGGAGCGCGCCCGCCGCGTCGTCTCGAAGCTGCGGCAGGTGTCTCGGCTCGTCCAGTCGGCACGCGACAACGTCAAGGACTGCCCGGGCATTTTCGTCAAGGTCGGACTCGAAGCCTGGCGCGGCGTGCTGAAGTTCATCGAGAGCGAACTGCCCCGCGCCTTTTCGAATCTCGATGACCTGCACATTCTCGGCGACCTGGCCGACACCTCCACCGAGGCGGCGGCCGCCGTCACGGCGTACCTCGGGTACCTGGAGACCGACCTGGCGCCGCGCGCCAAGGCGTCCTTTCGTCTCGGCCGTGAGAAATTCGAGCAGAAACTCAAACTCGAAGAAGGCATCACGCTCAGCGCCGAGAAGCTCCTTGCGCTTGCGCTGCGCGAAATCAGTGAGCGGCAGGAGGAGTTCCGGACGCTGGCCGGTCGGTTGAACGGTGGTGACCCGGTGGAAGCGTGGCGTCACGCGAAGGATCGCCATCCCGAGCCGGGGAGACTGGTGCCGACGGCGCAGCAGCAGGTACGGGAGCTGGAAGCGTTTCTCCGCAAGCATGCGATCGTTTCGCTGCCCGAGAGCGAGCCGATCGTCGTCGGGCCGGCGCCGGAGTTCCAGCGGTGGGGGCTCGCCAGCATGTGGACGTCCGGCCCCTTCGAGAGCAAGCCGAGTCGCGCCTACTACTACCTCACCGACGTCGATCGCTCCTGGCCTGCCGATCGGCAGAAGGAGCACATGCGCGATCTGAATGTCCCGGCGTTGTGGAATATTTCGATCCACGAGGTGTATCCCGGACATTTCCTTCACGGTCAGCACCTGCGTCAGGTGGAGTCGAAAGTGCGCAAGTCGCGGTTCTTCGCCTCCGCCGCGTTTACCGAAGGGTGGGCGCACTACTGCGAGCAGATGATGATGGAGGCGGGCTTCCAGCGGGATGATGTGACGGTCCGCCTCGGCCAGCTGGCCGAGGGGCTCGTTCGTCTCGCGCGGGTCGTCGTCAGCATCCGCCTCCACTGCGAGGACCTGTCCGTCGAGCAGGGCATGCGATTCTTCCGTGACGAGGCGTTTCTGGAAGAAGCCACCGCGAGGCGCGAGGCCGAGCGCGGGACGTTCGACCCCTCGTATCTGGTCAACGCGGCCGGCAAGATGATGATGTTGAAGCTGCGCCGCGACTACAAGGAGCAGCAGGGCAACCGGTTCTCGCTGCGAGCCTTCCACGATGCGGTACTGAGTCAGGGATCGGCGCCGTTCTGGGCGCACCGCCGGCTGCTCCTGAAAGAGACGACCGACGCTTCTCTCGAATAGGAACCGAGATATGCCGCTCTACGAATACGAGTGTGACGCGTGCAGTCGCCGCTTCGAGATCATCCAACGTTTCTCTGACGGTCCGCCGGATGCCTGTCGCGTGTGTGGCAAAGGCCCGGTGCGGCGGCTCGCCTCGTCACCGGCGATTCAGTTCAAGGGCAGCGGCTTCTACATCACCGACTACGCGCAGAAGGGGAAATCCGGAAGCGAGGGCGGCTCGAGTAATGCGCCGAAGACCGAGACCAAGGACAGCAAGGACACCTCGGCGGCCACGTCGACCGGCGGCGACGCGAGCAAGCCGGCGGCCGCCGCCGCACCCACTCCGTCGAAGTCAGAGTAAGGCCGCACGCCACAGGTGGCGGATCACGCTACCGTGAGGGTCCCGGCTTCAGGCGACCTTAGAGCGACCGGGACGAATCCGACAGCGCCGGTTTCGTGTCGAGCGTCTCGAGGTACTGCCGAAACGGCTCGGCGAGGTCGGGCCGACGCAGCGCGAAGTAGACCAGCGCCTTCAGAAAACCGAGCTTGTTGCCGGTGTCGTGGCGTACGCCCTTGATCTCGCATGCGTACAGCGGCCGTTCCTTGAGGAGACGGCGCAGCCCGTTGGTCAGCTGAATCTCGCCGGTCCGATCGCTCGCCGTGGCTTCGAGTGCGGGGAAGATGTCGGGCGTCAGGATGTAGCGACCAATGATCGCCAGGTTCGACGGCGCGTCTTCACGCCGCGGCTTCTCCACCAGGTCGGTGATGCGGTGGACACCCGGACCGAGATCGGTCGATTCATCGATCGCGACCACGCCATAGCTCGAGACGTGCTCCATCGGCACGCGCTCGACCGCGAGCACCGGGCCACCGACGCGGTGAAACACATCGATCATCTGCCGCAGCGCCGGCGGCGTGGCATCGATGACATCGTCGCCGAGGATGACGGCGAAGGGCTCGTTGCCGACGAGCGTCTTGGTCACCAGCACCGCGTGTCCCAGGCCGAGCGGTTCCCCCTGGCGTACGTAGGCGAGCTGAATCATCTGGGAGATCTTGCGGACCTCGGCGAGCTGGTCCTTCTTGCCGCGCTGCTCGAGGAAGCTCTCCAGCTCGATGTTGACGTCGAAGTGGTCCTCGATCGCGTTCTTGCCGCGGCCGGTGACGATGACGATATTGTCGACGCCCGAGGCCACCGCTTCCTCGACTCCGTACTGAATCACCGGCTTGTCGACGAGGACGAGCATTTCCTTCGGCTGCGCCTTCGTCGCGGGGAGGAAACGGGTGCCGAGTCCGGCGGCAGGGAAGACGGCTTTGCGAATCGTGGCGTCCATTCGTGCGATCCTATCGCAGGTAGAATCGACGTGAGGCCGTCCTTTCGATGATCGATGCGGTGTGGTTGCGTGACAACCTGGATCTCGTGCGCGCGGCGGTGCAGGCCCGCGGTGCGAACCTGAGCCCGGAGCTCGATATCTTCGCCGAGCTCGAGGCGCGCCGCCGCCGGCTGCTCCCCGAAATCGAGGGACTGAAGCAGGAGCAGAATGCGGCCGCCGACGAAGTCGGCCGCGCGAAGCGGCAGGGTCTCGATACGAGCGCGTTACAGGACGCGACGAGGGCGCGGGCGCAGACGATCAAACAGCTCGAGGCGGAGCGGCAGGAGATCGAAAGCCGGCGACAGAGCCTGTTGCTCATCTTCCCGAACGTACCGCATGCGACCGTGCCGGTGGGGGCGAGCGCAGCAGACAACGTGGAAATCCGGCGACACGGAGAACCGCGTGCGTTCGCGTTCGCGCCGAAGGCGCACTGGGACCTCGGCCCCGCGCTCGGCATCATCGACTTCGAGCGCGGCACGAAGATCGCCGCCGCCCGCTTCTCCGTCCTCATCGGTGCCGGTGCGCGCCTGGCGCGAGCGCTCACCAACTTCATGCTCCACCTCCACAGCACGGAGCATGGCTACACCGAAGTCGAACCGCCGTTCATGGCGAACACGGCATCGTTGACCGGAACGGGAAATCTGCCGAAGTTCGAAATGGATCTGTTCAAGGTCGCCGGAGACTGGGATCTGTATCTCATCCCGACGGCGGAAGTGCCGCTGACCAACATGCATCGCGGCGAGATTCTCGATGGCCGTGAGCTCCCGATCCGCTACACCGCCTATACGCCCTGCTTCCGCAGCGAAGCCGGGTCTTATGGCACCGACGTGCGCGGGTTGATCCGCCAGCATCAGTTCGACAAGGTCGAGTTGATGACGTTCACGACCCCCGAGCAGTCGCATGCGGAGCTCGAGCGGCTGACCGGGAATGCAGAAGAAGTGCTGCGTCGCCTGAATCTGCCCTTCCGTACCATGCTGCTCTGCACCGGTGACATGGGATTCGCATCGGCCAAGACCTACGACATCGAAGTCTGGCTCCCGGGTCAGAACGCGTATCGCGAGATCTCGTCCTGCAGCAACACCGAGGCGTTCCAGGCCCGCCGCGCGAACATCAAGTTTCGCAGCCAGGGTGGCAAGCCTGAGTTCGTGCACACCCTGAACGGCTCGGGGCTGGCCGTCGGCCGCACGCTCATCGCCGTGCTCGAGAACTATCAGCAGGAGGACGGGACGGTGATCGTTCCGGACGCCCTCCGTCCCTTTATGGGCGGGCTGGAGATCATCCGCCCGGCCTGAGCCGCCCCCGCCGCGACCGTCCTCGCGGCAGCCTTCCCTCCGAAAGTACGGCTGTCTCCTGAAGGCGGCACTCCAAACGCCGAATCAGAGTGGAGAGATCTGCCTCGCTCCAGCACCGCTCTGCCGTACGTCTACGGCGCGGAGGTTGCACCACGGCCATACAGAGGGGGATCTGACGTGCCGGGGCGGGAAGAAACGGACCTCGGCACTGGAGGGAGTGTCATGAGACGTCATCACGCGATCAGATGTGGTTGGCTGCTGCTCGTACTTGCACTCGTGCCCGTGATCGCGCACGCGCAGGAGGGCCCGCTCTACCGATGGACGGGCACGGCGTGGGAGCGCGTGGCCGGGAGCGGCCGCCGCATAGCCGTCGCGCCGGACGGGTCCGCGTGGGTGGTGAACACGGCTGGTGAGATCTATCACTCGGTCGGCGATCACTTCGACCGCATGCCAGGCACCGCGGTGGACGTGGCCGTCGGGCGCGAAGGCAGCGTCTGGATCATCGGCACCGACGCCGGCATCTATCGCTGGATGGGGAATCTGTGGCAGCGCGTGGAAGGCAGCGGCGCCGCGATCACAGTCGACCGGGTTGGCGAGCCATGGATCGTGAACGCCAGTGGCGACGTCTACCACCGCGTTACCGGGAAGTTCGTGAAGCTGGAGGGCGCGGCGCGCGACATCGGCGCGGACAACGACGTCTGGATCGTTGCCGCCGACGGCGGCGTACAGCAGTTCACCCGCAGCGGCCGATGGTCGGCGTCGCAGGGATCGGCCGTGCGGATCAGTGTGTCGGGGCGTGGCCCCTGGATCGTGACCGATACGAACGCGATCTACCGCTGGGAGAACGGCGGCTTCAGGCAGGTTCCAGGGGGGGCGACCGATATCGGGGTGAACTCACGCGGCGATGCATGGGTCATCGGCATACCGGAAGCGCCGTCGGCGCCTCCTCCCGATCCTACCCAGCCATCGCGCGCCCGTCGCCGCAATCCGAGGTAGACCCGCCGCAAGTGCGCGGGACGGAGGACACGGCGCGGACGGGAGAGCGCTGCGATTACACTGTACCGGTCCGCCGCGCCGCACCCCACCTGGCGTGCCGCGGCGGCCGGTACGGAGAGATGGCCGAGTGGTTTAAGGCGGCGGTCTTGAAAACCGTTGGCGCTGAAAGGTGCCCGGGGGTTCGAATCCCTCTCTCTCCGCCAACCTTCGCCAAACGCTCACTTCGTTCGCGGCTCCGGTTGGCAGGCCGCGTCTCAGAGCGCTCGCGAAGGTTGTCTCGCCGTAGCGCGAAGCGCGAAGGTGGACCTCCATCGTTATTCGACGTGTTAACAGACACCGCAACGTTGGCGAAGTGTCTTGGCATGTTGTCTCAGCCTGAGCGAGGAGGCCTTCAATCGAGACGTCTCGGTACATTTGGACCTTTCGATGTCACTCTAAATCTCCATGCTGACAGGAAGATTGTGTCGATCTTCATTGATGGCCCAGATTTAGAAGGGGCATTCAGTGGAAACCAGTCCGCCGGCCTGTACGTTGAACGTGAAGAGATCCTGAGGGCGTTGAGCGCTAGCCCACCGTGGCCGACGCCATGAATCATTCGCTCAAGCGACAAGCGATCGACACAATGATTCAGGTGCCCAACGTGATCGCATTCAGGAGGAGCGCGCTTTCAGATGTCGGTGACATTGAGCATGCACCACGACTGACCACGCACGGCAATCGCCGGGCGCCGTTCTAAACAGCGCCCGGGTATCGGTCGACATGGCTACGACGCGTACTTCTTGATCCAGGCGACGGTGAGCGGCCACGCCTCCTGCGACGCTTTGAGATTCGCACCGTTGTTCTGAGACTGGGCGCGGAGGAATCCGTGCGCGGCGCCGGCAAAGATGTGCGGCTCGTAGGTCTTGCCGAGCTCCTTCATCTTCGCCTCCGTCGGCGCGAGTGTGGCGCCGATGCGCGCGTCGAGCATCGGGTCCGCATACAGACCGAGCACCGGCGCCTTCGTGTTCGCGATGGCCGCGGCCGGGACGAACGGCGCGGCCTGCCCACGACCGCCGCCTGGTGCAGGTGCGCCGGCGCCGGCCGCGCCGGGCGCCGCCGGTTCCGCAGGCGCCTGACCGTAATAGACGACCGCCGCGTTGAGTCCCGGCTCGTTCACCGCGAGCGCGAAACTCTGCTGACCGCCGAAGCAGTAGCCCACGCTGGCGCTCTTGCCATTCGAGCGTGGCAGCTTGAGGCCCCACTCCCGCGCGGCTTTCAGTCGCACCAGGACGTCAGCGGCGGGCAGCCGGAGCGTCGCCTGCGTAACGTCGTTCTGATTGGCGAACGACGGCGAGTCGCCGCCATTGGGTCCTTTGCCAGACAGCAGATCCGGCGCGACGGCAATGAAACCTTCGGCTGCGAGTTGATCCGCGACACCGCGAATCCAGTCGCTCAATCCGAAGATCTCCTGAATCACCACGACCACCGGCGCGCGGCCGGTGCCTTGTGGCTGGACGACCCACGCCGTCATCGGCATGCCGCCCACGTCGATCTTCACGTACTCGCCCTTGCGCGGCGATTTCGCCAGCCGATCGACGGCGCCCATGTCGTCTGCGGGAAGCGCCAGGTTGGCCGGGGCGGCCTGGCGCGCCATCGCCGCCCAGCGCATCTCATCGAGCGCATGACCGGCATGGATGTCTCCGGCCGCCGCCATGTGCGCGAGGTGTTCGGACGCCGTCATGACGTGCGCGTCGTGTGCACCGGCCGCCGGAGCGGCATGCACGGCGTGAGGCGAGACCTGATTGAACACGAGTACGGCCGCCGCCCCGAGAACGAGAGCCGACAGCGCAGCGAGCTTGATGGGTGCCTGCATATTTCCTCCGCAAAACAATGACGGGTCATTCTAGTGCTCGACCGGAAGGCAGTAACACCGCCTTCCAGGCAGATGACCGAATAACAGGCCGCGCCTTCCATTAACGCGGCGTGCACGATTCCATGTCGCCCCCCGCGGAGAAAACCTTGACTCGTCTGTCCTTCCGTGGAGAATGCTTCGTGTGCTCGAATCGCTTCGCCGCGAGCGCATCTCAGCAACTGAAACGCGGCACATCACAGCGCCACCTCGCCGTGAGCGCTGACGATCGAACTCCGGATCGCCCGAACATCTGATGAACGGCGCTCGTCACACTCACGCCGATCGGCCCGGCGCCGCCGCCACAGGTCTCGCGAGCTGGTACGTTCCCGGTCATGCTGACGGGTTCGGTGACCGGCTGCTCATGTTCGACAACACGAGCACGCCGTCGCTCGAGCTGCTGCGCCTTCGTCACGACCTGACCGATGCCGCGGGATTCGAGCAGGCGCTTCGCGACCGCGTGCAACAGCTGAGCGCGTTCCGCCACGACACCTTCTCAACGGTGCGCGCCGTCCAGCATCTCGACGAGGGCAATACGCTCGCGCTCGTCTCGGAGCACGTGCCTGGCCAGCGGCTCTCCGAGACCTTCGATCAGCGCCCTCGCAAAGGGTTGAGTCCGGCCATCGTCACATGGCTGCTGCGAGAGCTCACGCCCGCGCTCGCGGTGCTGCAGAACGAGAGCGGTGGCATGTCGCACGGCGCGCTGACGCCGGACCGCATCGTCCTGACACCTGAAGGACGACTGTGCGTCGTCGAGCACGTCCTTGGATCGGCGCTTCTGTCGCTGAAGCGCGCACCGGCGACCCTGTGGCGCGACTTCTCGATCTTTGCCCCAGCCGATGAGCAAGGCTTTGCCCGGCTCGATGCGGGTACAGACGTGGCACAACTTGCGGCCGTCGCACTGTCGATGCTGCTCGCGCGCCCGATCGCGCTGCAGGATTTCCAGCATCGCGTGCCGGCCCTGCTTGATGAGTTCAGCGAAATGGTGTCGAGCCCTGGGCTGCTACACCATGTGTCCCCTCTGCGGCAGTGGCTCGAGCGTGCGCTTGATGTGAATGGATCGGGCTATCGGTCCGCGGCAGACGCGCAATACGATGTCCACCAGCTGCCATCCCATGAAGACGGCGTGACCGCGGCAGTCGCGTCGCCGCGCCTGCAGCTGCCTGCGCCGCCGCCGTATTCGCGTCCCGTCACTGGGAAGAGCCACGATGCGGAGCCATCGTTGCGCCCGGCCCTGAGAAGCGTGCCCAGACCCGAGGAGTCGCGATTGCCCGCACAGGATCGTGAACCGCTGGAGGCGTTTCCGTCAGAAGTCAACGAGCTGGCATCGCCCCCGCCCGCCATGGCCGCCGTGACGCCGGCCGAACCCACTTTTGTTCGCCAGCGCCCGGCGCTTCCCGGCAACGCGGCGGAAAAGACGGTTCCGCAGCTGACGCCGCTCCCGGCGGACACACGAATCCCCCGAGCGCCGGCACCACCATCCGAGCGCGGCCGCTCGTGGCTGGTCGCTGCCATGGCGCTCGCAATCGTGGCCCAGACGGCGGTGATTGGCATCCTGGTGACGCGGCATGCTCCGGTGAATCCCACGCCGGTCGTGATCGAGTCGTCGCAGCCTGGCGACGTCGTAGTCGTCAATGGCCGTGACGCAGGCCGCACGCCATTGCAGTTGAACGTCGGCGACGACATCAAATCGGTCCTCGTCAAGAGCTCTGCGTCGGCCGGCGTGGCGCTCACCGGAACCGACACACCGTCGGCGAAGCCAGACGCAGTCAAAGGGACGACCGACGTCGCGCCGACACGGGCGAACTTTGGTGGTCTCCGACTGAAGTCTCCGTTCGAGGTGAAGGTCTTCGAAGGCAACGAGGCGCTCGGATCATCGTCCGGCACGATCACGCTGTCTCCCGGGGTGCACCAACTCGATCTCGTAAACAACGAATTGGATTATCGAGGGCACCAGACGGTGACGGTCAAGGCCGGTCAGGTCGCCAGGGTGACGACGACGCCGCCCGAGGGGCTGATCAGCATCAACGCACAGCCATGGGCCAATGTGTCGATCGACAAGAAGGATGTGGGAGAAACGCCGCTGGCCAACGTGAAGGTGGCGCTCGGTGAGCACGAGCTCGTCTTCCGTCATCCGACATTAGGAGAGCGTCGGCAGACGGTCGTCGTCAAGGCCGGTGCGCCGACCCGTGTCAGTGTGAAGTTCGATCAGTAACGAACGATTACTGCGCCTCTGGCGCCGGCGCGGCGATCGGACGCGCGAAGACGACATCCCCCACCGGCGCCGTCCTGCCACCTTCGGGTTCGACCGTCACGAGGGCGCCAATCACCGGGCGCGGAGTCGGAGGGATGGCGGTCACGAATGTCGCGGCTCCAGCCGGAGTCGGGACGAATGTACCGGCGCTCGTCGCGCCGCCACGGGTGAGCAGCCAGAGTTGATAGGCGGAACCGGCTGGTGGCGCCGGCAGCGACGACCCGCTGAACACCACACCACGCGCCGGGCTCCACGAGACCAGCGCAGACAGCCCGGTCAACGTGCGTCGCCCGACCAGGCTGTATCGAACCAGATCCGGTGACGCGAGCACTTCGCTCACGAGCTGCGCCTGTGCGGCGCTCTTCGCTGCCTTCGCAATCTGCTCCGCCGCGCTGCGGCTGACCTCGTCGAGTTTCGTCTGCGCTTCGGCGGTGGCCGCCGACTGCGCCTGCTCCGCCCGTTCGGCACGCTGCGTTGCGGTGCGAACGGCACTCATCAGCTGCGCGGCGATCACGCCGCCGATCACGATCACGAAGGCGAGGGCCGATAGCGCGAGCCGCCATGATCGCGACGAGCGCTCGCTGGTGTCCTTGAGACTCGATTCGCGCGCTTCGAGGGCGCGCTCGAGCGAGTCGATCCGCTCGGTGAGTGCGCCGGCCGCTTCCGGAAGCAAGCCGGCGACAGCTGGCGGTCGCGCCTCGATCGTCCGCGCATCCGGTTCGGCGACGCTGCTGCCGTCCCCGGTGCGCAGCTGATGATGCAGTCGGGTGACGCCCTCGAGCGGCCATGCCTGTGGCTTTGCAGGCAGCCGCGCCAGCGATTCGGAGCCGACCCGTAATTCCGCAACGACGGCGTGGACCTCCCGGGTGAGCTCGCCCAGACGGCGGTTCAGCTCGCCTTCGATTGCCGCGAGGCGTGCCTCCGAGCGATCGAAGCCCTGTTGCGCTGCATTTGCTGTTGCAATGCACACCTGCGTGAGGCTGGTCGCATGCTCGCTCAGTTGTCGGACCGGATCCTCGTGGAGCTGTTTGAGCTCGCTCCATTCCTGCTGGATCAACTTTTCGAGCTGCTCGATACGTTGAGTCGCGTCCTGCTGCAGGCGCGTCCCGGCATCGTTCCACTCAGTCAGATGGGATTCGAAGCGCGTCACCGCACGCGCATGACGTTCGGACGTGAGCGCCCAGCGGCGGACGATCTCGGCGCATTCCTCGGTCAGCAGCGCGAGGCGCTGTTCCGTGGTGACATCGCCAGGAGGAACCTGCGCGAGATGCTCCAGCGAGCTCGGGAGCGAGGACAACCGCTGTTCGAAATCCGGAACGCCAGGATTCACGTGCGCACCGAGCGGCATGATACCAAAACGCTAGGTTGGCTCGTGCGACAAATGCACGATCGATCGATTTCGTCGTCGCCAGCATCGAATCGCTTGCTGTGGCGTCTGCCCGATTCGGATCAGTCGACGTCTTGACTCCATCGTTCGTGACCTCCCATCGTGTTGAGGAAATCATTGCGTCGGCAGTTCGAGGCCAGCGCCCGCGAAGCTCGGATTCTTTCCGGCCGCAGGAGTGCCGGTGGCTCGCTGACGTTGCAGCCATTCGCAAGATCGCCTGCGTCGGGCTGTGCTTCGGACGTCATTTGGGCGCCCGCCGGCTCCAGCCGCGGGAGAGCTTGAGGGGATAGGAGCTAGCGGGCGAAAATTGACACCCCCTTGAGTTCGCGCCTGACCGCCCTTGACATTGCAGCTACATATGTAGTGAGATCAGCCACTATGGTAGTGCACATATGGCGCGGCGCCCGACGCTGAGCCGGCTTGAACTCCGCATCATGGAGATCCTCTGGACGCGCGGTCCGTGCTCGGTCCGCGAGATTCACGAGGCCCTACCCGAGAAGGCGCGCCCGGCGTTCAGCACTGTGGGGACGATGATCTACCGCCTGGAGAAGAAACAAGCGCTCCGGTGTGTGAAGCGAATCAGCAACGCCAACATCTTCGAAGCCGTCATTTCTCGCGATGAGGCGCACACGCGGCTGGTCGACGACCTGCTCGCACTGTTTGACGGTCATGCGAAACCGGTAATGGCGCGGCTGGTTCAGGCGGGCAAGTTGACATTGGACGACATCCGCGAGGCGGAAGAAGCCGTCAAGAAGATTACGAAGAAAGGCAGAAATCGATGACCGACTGGCTGTCGTTCGATGTGGTCGCCCATCTGTGGCAGTCGACGCTGGTCATCGGCGTTGTGTGGCTGATGACGCTCACGCTGCGAGGGAATCGCGCACACGTGCGCCATCGGTTATGGCTAGCGGCCTCGGTGAAGTTTCTCGTGCCCTTCTCGTGGTTCGTGTCGCTTGGTGCACAGGTTGAATGGCGCACGGCACCATCAATCGCACAACCGGCGGCAACGTTCGTCATGGAAGAGATTCTGGCACCTCCCGTGATTGCGGCTGCGGTGTCTACGCCGACGGCGCAGTCCACCTCGGCGTGGCCGTGGATGTTGGCGGTCATCTGGGTCGTGGGTTTCGCGAGTGTGCTGTTCTGGTGGTGGCGTCAGTGGCGTCTCGTACGGGCGGCCTTGGATCAGGCGAAACCGATCGCGCTCGGGTCCCCGTGCGACCTCGCCGACCTCACGGTGATGTCGTCGGCGTGGACATTCGAGCCGGGCGTGGTGGGAATCTGGCGTCCGGTCCTGCTGTTGCCTGAGGGTCTCGCCGCTCGACTGACGCCTGCGCAACTGAAGTCCGTTATTGCGCATGAGCGATGCCACATCGCTCGTCACGACAATCTTGCAGCGTCGGTTCATATGGTCGTTGAAGCAATCTTCTGGTTCCATCCGTTGGTGTGGTGGATTGAACGGCGGATGCTCGACGAGCGCGAGCGCGCGTGTGACGAGGCGGTGCTGGCCGCGGGGAACGACCCTGGTGAGTACGTTGCGGGCATCCTGGGCGTCTGCCGATTCACCCTGCGGGCACCTCTCGCATGCGTTGCGGGAGTGAGCGGGGCTGAACTTCGCACGCGCATTGAATCGATCGTCCGAATGGAACTGGGGACACGTATGACCTTAACGCGTCGCGTCGCGGTCGCGCTCGTCGCAGCTGTAGTCCTTGGTCTCCCGATCGTTGCCGGCCTGGTGAGAACGCCTGTCGTCGTTGCGGCGTTCGCACCGCCGGTGGGGCCGGTCCCGCTACTGCAGATCCAGGATCCCCCACGCCAGTCCTTTGAAGTCGCGTCGGTGAAACCCAACAAGTCCGGCGAGACGACCTCGTTTCTCCAGGGAAGGCCCGGTGGGAATTTCGCTGTCGGCAACATGACACTACGGGGCCTGATTTTCTTCGCCTACGGAATTCAGGGGCTCCAGCTCGTCGGTGCTCCGGACTGGATTGCGACCGAGCGTTTCGACATTACCGCCAGGGCTGCGGCGGATGTCCCGCCCACACCGATTGGACGAATTTCACCTGAGGCTCTGATGCTGCGGTCGCTTCTCGAAGATCGGTTTCGCCTGTCCGCACACCGCGAGACGCGAGATCTGCCGATCTACGCACTCGTGCTCGCGCGCGCGGACGGCCGCCCTGGTCCTCGACTCCGACAAACGACGTCCGACTACTGCGCCAAGCGACTCGAGGCCGCCGGCAAGGCGGGTGAGGCTGTACCGCCGGGCGGTCCCGTGTGCGGGATGCTCCCCAGCGTGAACGAACTCACTGCCGGTGCATTGCCGATGAACGAATTCGCCCGCTTTTTGGCCCTAAACACGGGTCGACTCGTTGTCGACCGGACCGGTCTGACAGGCGTGTGGGATTTCGATCTGAAATACTCGCCGGACAATGCGCCGAACCCCGATCCCGATCGCCCCTCCATCTTTACCGCACTGCAGGAGCAGCTTGGTCTTCGGTTACAAGCGACGACCGGACCGGTAGAGGTTCTGGTGATCGATCGGGTTGAGGGGCTTATCCCGGATTAGTTCTTCAACGTGTGTCTCACACGACGCGGTGTCGTCGCGCGCTCCTCGGCGCAATTAGACGAGCGTCGGCATTGGTTGCCGTCAGGGGTGCGGCCCCCGCACGACCACTTCACGTAGACGATTGTCTTGCGCTCGCAGACGAACATCGAGCGATGACATCATGACCAGGCCACGCGCGCAGGTTACGAGAACTCGTCATACAGCGTGCGCCCGTTCGGGGGTGTCATTTTCCCGCTCGCTATCACCTATCCCCGGGAGAGCTTGAGTCCGACCGGTTCGAGGGGTAGAGTTCGCAGCAGAAACGAGGTGACTGATGGCTGAATCGGCAAAGTGCGCCCACCCCTCTTGTAACTGCACGGTGGAGCCACACGGTCCGTTCGGCAAGTACTGCAGCGATCACTGCAAACAGGCCGGGCAGAAGACCGAGCTGCGCTGCGACTGTCAGCACGCACCCTGCCGCTGACATCGGGCCGCAGCACGCGTCGACGGGTTCGGTTCGCGATGTCGCGCGACGTCGGAACCGTCACTCACCCGATCCCGTCGGGACCACTCCCAGTGTGTCCGTCAGCCGGCTAGGGGGTCGGCGCGTTCCGTTTCGGGTCGGCTGCTTTCGTGAGCGCCTGGCGCGTCGTCTCGAGCGTGAACGTGAGGGTCTCGCGCGGGATGCTGGTCACGAACGGCTTGACCAGCCAGCCGAAACCGGTCGGAATGCCGCGCGTCAGCGTGATGGACTCGCACTGGATGTAGACGCCGCCATCACGCTCGAGGAAGCGCCAGTACGAATTCAGCCGCCACAGATAGCCGCCGTCGTGTCCGACCGGCAGCTCGTGTTCCTTCGGCGTACCGGGATCCTCGACTTCCGCAATCCGCGTGCTCCTGATCGCGCTCGATGCGCGCTCGGCCCCAACGCGCTTGAACTGTGCATCGTGGTCGCTGTTCACCACCACGGTCAGTCCCTTCTTCATGAAAAATCGCAGCCGCACGGTGAAGTGATCGCCGTCGCGCGTCAGCACGCGTGAATCGGCGACGTTGGGCTTGTAGATGTCCTTGTGGCGGTTGTAGTCCTGGAGCAGCGCCACCGCGCTCGCCAGCGTCGCGCCCCGCGCGAACACCGTCCCGACCCAGTGGTGGATCATCCCTTCGTCAACGTCGATCTCGCGCTTGCCATCCCGGGTGACGAGCGGCTCGATCACGAGCGCGCCGCCACGCAGCGACTCCAGCGTTTTCTGCCGTTGCGGAGCGGACTGTGCTTCCACGTACAGGAACGGCTCCTGAGACTCGCTCAATCGCCGCTCGGTGAGCTGTACGTAGCGATCGAAGGCCGCGATGGTTTTCTGTTGAAGATCCGCCGCCCGCACGACGACCGATCCGGCTGCGCATGCGACCGTGATCAGCAACGCCGTTCTTCCGACCGTTGCGCGAGTCATGAAGGGCAATGTGCGAAACCTGATGGATCCGGCTCAGGGCGCCGGCGAGTCGCCGGCTGACGGCGGCAGCACCGCCGCAACGAACTGAGCCTCCGGCAGCGCGCCGAGGATTTCCCCCTGGCCGTTGACCACCGTCTTCGGGACGCCGTTGACGCGATAACGCCGTGACAGCTCCATGAATTCCGTCGCTTCAACGCATGTGGCGCGAATGAGCGGGTGCTCGACGGCCATGCGATGGGCCAGCGTCACGGCTCTCGGGCAGTGTGGACAGGTGGGTGTCACGAACACCAGCAGCTCGAGCGGTTCGGTGACCCGGTCGGCGATCCGCTGGCGGCTGTCGGCGGAGAGACCCGAATCGCCGGTACCCGCAAGGACGACCGCGTCCACGAGCGACGCGAACTCGTATCCGGCCGGTGCGCCGAGAAAGCGCATCCGCGTGTCATCCTCGCCTCGCAGCAGTACCAGGGCGGGAATATCCTCGATCCCGTACTGCGCGGCCCGATCCTTGTCGAGGACGAAGTTGACCTCCTCGATCGTGACGGCGTCGCTGAGCGACGCGATCTCGTCGACGATCTGCCGCGCCACGAGCGTCGATTCCGGAGCTCCGATGGTCTGCGTGAAGAAGAGCAGTCGCACCGGAGACATAATGGCAGCGAGACGGCCCGCGACGACGGCCTGGTCCTGGTCGGAAAGGAGCGCCATGCGTGGATTATCCCACCCCGGCCAGGCCCGCGGCCGGCTGCCAGACCGGGCTGGTCAGAAATTGAACAGATCGTCGAAGGCCTTGCGGGCGTCGTCGGTTCGAGGGGTGGTCGTTTCGCGCTCGACCGTGGCCCGGGCACTGTAGAGGGTGCAGCTGTTCCGCGCGTTCTTGGGCGAGATCCGCGCCGGGATGGTCTGCATGCATTCGAAGCGGCTTCCCGGATCGAAGGAGGCGCACTGCGCGCAGGCGTGCAGGTCGGCCGAGCACTTCGTGCACTGGCTGAGGGCGGTGATTTCGGCCGTCACCAGGGTGCCGCAGGTGGCGCAGCGGACCACCTCACGATAGCCCGGCATGTTGATGGTCTTCGGACCGTCCTGGGAGATGCGTCGCGTCCCGGCCGGTGCTCCGGGCTCCGGCGCCGGTCGCGGCTGCGGCTTGGACGGGCGCTCGCGGTTGTCGTCCTGGTAGCCGCGCTGGCGGTACTTGCGGTCG
>Ga0207701_10001541_pt1 | contig 24028 bp, 11 predicted proteins | sample KBSSwiSSwithPhiX_FD_184294 | JGI IMG/M metagenome (GOLD analysis project Ga0207701, IMG submission 184294) | Switchgrass rhizosphere bulk soil microbial communities from Kellogg Biological Station, Michigan, USA, with PhiX - S5 (SPAdes) (version 2) | ecosystem: Environmental > Terrestrial >... | reverse complement strand
CGCGATGCGAATTCACCAATTCACCAATTCACCGATCCACCAATTCACCAATTCTTCTTGGCTTCATCGATCAGCGCGTTGTTCCGTTCATACGACAACGCGTCCCGTTCACCAGCCACTGGCGGGTACTGGTGCTTGGCGTATACGGGATACGCCTCCGTTCTCAGGTGGGCAAGCATGCTGTGCGCCCGGCGCGTGTCCCGTTCGTGGCGGAGCGCAGTGATGTCGATCGGGGCGACGACGATGCGCTCGCCGGGGCCGGGTGATGCCTCGGCGAGAATCCGGCCATCAAAGTCCACGACTTGGCTGCCGCCGGGCCACGAGTACGGCGGGTAGTGTCTGAGGCTGGCGCCCTGATTCGCCGCGACAACGAACGCGGTGTTCTCGAGGGCGCGGCACCGATTGACGATCGTCCACCAGTTCATGGGTTCGGTTGCGCCCCACGGATCCATGTACGCGGACACCCGCACGAGAATCTCGGCGCCGTTGGCGGCCAGCTGGCGCATCGCCTCTGGGAACAGCCAGTCATAGCAGATAGCGCAGCCGATCCTCCCGATGGGTGTATCCGCGACCGGGAACAGCGGATCGACGTATCCGTCGATCTCGTGTGGACTCGAGTGCACCTCGTAGGGAATCCACGGATTCACCTTCCGGTACTTGTAAAGGATGCCCTCCGGACCAATCAGACACGTCGTGTTGAAGACGACGGTCGGCCAGCGCGGATCGACCTCGATCATCGATCCGGACTGGATATAGATGTCGTGTTCACGCGCCTTCGCATGGAGGCGATCCGTGTGCTCGTTAGGAATCGGGACCGCGAGTTTTTGCAGCAGTTCATGAACCGTCGCGTAGACCGGCGCCGCATGCGCGAACTCCGGAAACACGACGAGCCGCACCGGCACGAAGGGGGCGCTGCCTGCAACTGCCGAATCGATCATCGACAGCATGCGATCCGTATTCGCGCGCATCTGCGATCGATCCAGCGGGTTGTGAAAGTCGGTCTGACACGCGGCGGCGGAATAACGGATGGGAGTCATGGCTCACGCGCCGTGACGCTGTAGATGGACGGAATCGGTCGCATCGCGACTCTGGTGTTGAACCGCTCGAGATAATCGCGATGAGCGGCATCATCCGGATAGTGCTCATCCGGCCCATACGGATACTTCGTCATCTTGCGAAACGGCAGTGGCCCGACAGTGTCAGGGCTCGCCGACCGCGGGTTCATTTCCTTGCTGTAGCCGTTCGCATACAAGAGGAACGTTCGCGCCCATCCTGACTCCAGTGGCGGCAGCGCGCTGGCGTCGAAAGAGAGGGCGATCTCGTCGCCCGGGCGCGCAATGACGAACATGTCGTCGACGCGGTCCAGCAGCGTTCGAACGTCCCCCTCGCGCGTATATCGCCCGACGAACGACTTCCACGGCATCACCGTCGAGACGCGTTGATAGTCGTAACCAATCGGTTCCCGCCCGTCGGGAGTCGTCTCGCGCGAGAAACCTCGCCAGTGGAGATCGGCGGTGGCGGCATCGACACGCGTCACGTGCGGCGTCGCGCGGCCGTTCCCGTCGGCTACGAGAATCTGATCCCAATAGACCCGCATGTTCGTCAGCAGACGAACCTCGCGCGACGAAGACAGAAACTTTCCGGCAAGGCTGACGGCGATCGTCTGCGGACGTCCGACCGGGATGCCGACATCGGCAATGACCGTTCGCCAGGTCCCCGCAGGGTCTTTGACCTGCAACGACGGAGCAGCGGCGTCAATCCGGCTCTGTGAGGCGGCGACGTTGTCGCTGGAAAATGCGTAATTCGTCCAGCCGGTCAGCAGCAGCACCGGGTCGCTGCCGACGGCGCCGAGGTCGAGCGTCAGTTCGTGGGGCGCTGCGTAGCCGCGGATCGGCAGCAGGCCGAAGTCGTCGGGATACTGTCGGTCGAGCGTGGCGATCCGAGCAAGGACGTCATGCCCGTGTTCGTCTATCGCACGAAGCGGGGGGCGTGGCTGGCGGGTTGAGATCAGCTGGAACGGCTCGCGAGGCGGCTGACGCAATCCTTCGTTCGGATAGACGGAGACCCCGGCAGGATGATCGACGGCCACCAGCTGCAGTCGATCGACGAACAGGACCTCCTCCAGTTCGTTGGTGACGCGCAGCTCGTAACGGCCATTGCGCGGCTTCAGCTGATCGTCGCCGATGCGGACGTACTCGTCGGGGTCGGGTTGATTCCACACCGACGGCGCGACCCAATCGCCCATCTCCCCGCCGCCCATGAAGTCGGTCACGAACTCGAACCGCGTGCCGTTCCAGGTGAACAGATAGGGACACGAAGACGGCTTGCGATCGAGTTCGGTGATCGGAAGCACCGCCGCGTGAGCCGTTGTTGACGCCGGCGTTTCCGCCTGCACGATGCCCGACGGCCAGAGCACGCGAATCGCATCCGCGCCCGTTCTCGAACCGAGGCCGAAGATCACATCGGCGGGCGCGACTGCAGGAGAGGCAGATGAGGTCTCGACCGCCTGACGGAGACTACCGGCGCGGAGATCGACCTTGGCGCCGAGCGCGCTCCGGTTGCTGACGCGACCGGTGAGCCGCACCCGTAGCGATGCGTTCCGCTCGCCACCATCGTTCTTCCACACCCGCAGCCGGCCAGTCGACTCGCGCACCACGACGTCGTCGTCGCCGTCGAGGTCGAGGTCGCCGATTGCCATGGATTGAAACGTCGCATTCGGCGATGCAGCAAACACGCCCGGTCGCGAAGCGGTGACCAGATTCGTGAGGACGTTATCGCCACCGATGTTTCGGAAGACTCGGGCGCTGTCCGGCGAGAGCGTGAACAGATCGAGCAGGCCATCGTTGTCGTAGTCGACAAACTGCGCGGCGATCGTGGCATCGGCGCCGCTCGGGCCCGGTGGGTCGCTGAAAATATCTTGGACCAATGACCGGAACCGACCCTTCCCATCGCTCAACGCGAGCACCCCCCCACGACGACGACCGAAGAATATGTCCGGATATCCGTCTTTATTGACGTCGCCCACAGCGAGCGCCGTCACCGCCTCGTCCTGCGGCAGCGACATGTCACTGCTCGCGTCGCGAAACGTGCCGTCTCGCATGTTGCGATAGAGGAGTCCCCCGCGCGTGCCGCCGGCGATCACCAGATCGATGTCCCGACGGTTGTCGATATCCGTTGGCGCGATTGCGACTGGCTGACCGACTGCGCCATCAAGGTGCGCGTCCGCGGTAATGTCGGTAAATCCGCCGTCCGGTCCGTTGTTGCGAAGGAGCTGGAGGGCCGCGCCGGCCGCGACGATGTCGAGATCGCCATCGTGATCCACGTCGACGAAGGCAGCCGTGACCACGGGCCATGGCGCACGCGGCAACTTTGCCGACGCTGTCACGTCATCGAACCCGCCATCCGCTGCTTGATGCAGCAACACGTATCCACCGGTACCGAACAGCAACAAATCCGGCCGCGTGTCGTTGTCAAAGTCACCGGCGACGACGCCTGACAATCCGTCGACGTGCACGCGATCGAGGCGCGACTGCGTCGTGCGATCGCTGAAGCCGCGTTCGTCCTTTCGGAGCAGCCTGACGGTGCCGCCTTCGACGTCGACGAGATCGAGGTCGCCGTCGTTGTCGATGTCAACCAGCGCGATGCCGCCCGGCGCCGGCGAGACGGTTGGTTTCGACGGAAGAAATTCTGGCGGCGCTTCGCTGAAGCTCACCGTCGGTGCGGACGCGCTCACCAGCGATGGTTCGCTGCCCGTAGACGTCAGCGCTTCGGCGTAGTGGCCCTGCGACAGATACGTCTGCGCGTAGGTCACGCCGTAGGCGCTCGAGCGCAGCGTGTCGAAACGCTGCATCGCCTGGCGACCCTCGTCGGCGCGCCCCGCTCGCGTGAGCGCGAGCGCGACGCTGTAGGCGGCGGTGACGTTGTAGGGCTCGGCGGTCAGCGCGCCCTGAAACAGGGTGATCGCGTCATCGTATCGCCGCTCCTGGGTTCGAATCTGCCCCAGTTGAACCTTCGCGCCGGCGTCGTCGCGATCCAGCTGCAGGACGCGCTCGAAAGAGGCGGCGGCTTCATCCAGTCGATTGTCCGCTTTGGCGATCAACCCTGCGACGTAGTGCGCGGTCGGCGAATCCGGGAGCATCTTGGTCGCCGCGCGCGCGGCGTCGGCAGCTTCCTGGTTCTGGCTCCCGTAGAAGAGCGCGATCGCCAGATTGGCTTGAGCAATCGAGAGTGCCGGCGAAATCTTGAGCGCCTCGCGAAATGCCGTTGCGGCGCCGTCGTAGTTGAATTGCTCGAGGAGGGCGACGCCGCGGTTGTTTGCTCGGTAGGCGGCTTCGATGTCGACTGGCTTCGCACCGCGGCCTCCTGGCTGCTGCAGGCTCGCCACCGCAGCCAGGACCGCAGCAATGAAGACCTTCACCGTTTCGTTCCCAGCGGCACGGACTTCACCACGCCCTTGCCTTCCGCGATCGTGATGCTCTGATCGCCATCGACTCCGGGGACCTGTTCCTTCTTGCCGTTCGGCCAGATGATCTCGATGCCGGCGACCTTCGCGGCTGACCCGAGACCGAAGGTGAGCGGCCGTTCACTCTGCGACAGGTAGCTCGATCCGGTCTTGACCATCTCCATGATAGGGCTCCCGGTCGCACGGGCCACGCGGACTTTTGCCCCGATGGCGTCGCGATTGGACGTCGAACCGGCAAGTGTCACGCGGAGCTTGTGATTCACGCCGCCGTCGTTGCGGAAGAGCCGCGCGGGCCCATTGTTGGCGGTCACGACCAAATCGAGGTCGCCGTCGTTGTCGATATCGCCATAGGCCGCTCCGCGCGCGACCGCGGGCTTCGCGAACGCTGCGCCCACGCGAGTGCTGACTTCTTCGAACTTCTTGCCGCCGAGATTCCGGAAGAGATGCGGCGGCTGCGCGTAGGTAATCGTCGGCTGCACCGTGTTGATGTCGTCGGCAACATGGCCGTTGGCCGCGAAGATGTCGGGCAAGCCGTCGAGGTCGAAGTCGAAGAAGAAACAGGAGAAGGTGAGGCGAAGCAGCGACGCCTTGCCGATCGTGGATGTGGGTGCCTCGTCGATGAACAGACCGCTGCCTTCATTGGAGTAGAGCGCCATCATCTCATTTGAGAAGTTGCCGATAATGAGGCTCTGTCGGCCCGAGCCGTCGTAATCGGCGGCATCGGTGCCCATGCCGGCGCGTGCGACGCCCGCTTCGTTGAACGCGATCCCCGCCATGACGGCGACGTCGGCGAACGTGCCATCACCCTTGTTCCGGTACAGACGATTTGGTTGTGTGTCGTTGGCCGCAAACACATCCAGCAAGCCGTCGTTGTCGTAGTCGATCAGGGCGAGGCCGAGAGTCTTCGCCGCCGGATCGTAGACGCCGGCCTTGCGGGTCACGTTCTCGAAGGTGCCATCGCCGTTGTTGTGATAGAGCGTCGGGCTCTGACCCGTGTACGACTCCGGCGTACAGTACGACTTCGTCTTGCCGTTCAACGTGCAGAAGAGATCCTTGTCAACCGACCACTCCACGTAGTTGCCGACGAACAGGTCGAGCTTTCCATCGCGGTCGTAGTCGAACCAAACCGCGCTCGTCGAGAATCCCGGGTCGCCGACGCCGGCCTTTGCGGTGACGTCTTCGAAGTGCCCGCCGCCGTTGTTTCTGAACAGGTGATTCGGCCCGAGCGCGGTGATGTAGATGTCGGCGTCGCCGTCGTTGTCGTAGTCGCCGACGCTCACACCCATCCCGTACATCTCGACCGCGAGGCCGGCGGATCGGGTGATGTCGGTGAATGTCCCGTTTCCATTGTTGCGATACAGCGCGGGGAAGGAAGGGGCTCCTGATTGTCCTGGCCAGTTTCGACCGTTCACCAACAAGATGTCTTGCCAACCGTCGTTGTCTTCATCGAGAAACGCCACCCCGGATCCCAGCGTTTCGGGCAGATACTTCTTGCCGAATGCGCCGCTGTTGTGGCGGAAGTGAATGCCGGCAGCAGCCGTCACGTCTGAAAACTGCGGAAGTGCGGTCGGCGTCTGAGCACGCGGTGAGCCGACGATCAGGACGCCGATCGCCGCCGCAGCAAGTATGGCGAGTCGCGAATCCATCCGAGTTTCAGTGGCCGCCGACACGTGTCGGTGCGTACTTCGAGGGAAGCCGCACGGTCGCGGTTGTGTGTTCGTGAATCTGCTGGCGCTCGTTGTTATCTTCCGCATGCAGTTGCCGATAGGGCCCCGTAATCGCCTGCGATGATTCGTCCGCCTTGAATCGTTCGTAGAGGGTTCGCTCGCGGGTCGCCGAGGCCGCCTCGCCGAGACCCTGGTAGCACAGCATCAGATTGTAATGAGCCTGGAGGTCCTCGGGGTCGATCGTCAATACGCCGGCGAACGCGTCAATCGCCTCCTTGAACTGGCGTTTGAGGAACAGCACGCGACCGAGCTGGTTGAGCACGACGCGATCCCGCGGATACTTGGCGTTGGCGGTTTTCAGATGCTCGATCGCCTCGTCATACCGGCCGAGGCTCTTGAGCGCGGTGGCCAAAAAGAAATGCGTCTTAGCGAGCTCGGGATCGATCGTCAAGGCCTTCCGCAGGACGTCTTCCGCCCCCGCCATGTTGCCTTCCTGCACTCGCGCACGGCCGATATTGACCCAGCCGTCAGCGTACGACGGTTCCATCTGAGTCACCTTGAGGAAGGTCGCCTCCGCATTCTTGATGTCGCCCTGGAGGAGCAAGCCGATCCCGTAGTCGTTCCAACGCTCGCGGACCGATGGATCCATGACCGGTTTCGTTTCCGGGATTGCCGCACCGCGAGGCAGGACGCGCAACGTCGCGTCATTTTGCGCCATCACCGTCGTGGGAATATCCGGAATCGCCTTTACCGGCCCTGACACGTTCGCCGTGCTTCCCGTGAAGATCCACTTGCCGTCATCGTGCGATGAGGTGATCGAGGGGTTCTTGTCGTTCGGGTCGCGGACACCGGCAAACGCCCACTGCGTGTTCCACCAGGCGAACTTGCGATAGTTCACCTTGGCCTTCAGGTAAATCGTGTCGCCAGCGTCCTCGGGGATTTGCAGCCGGTAGTGAATGGTATCTGCCGCGCCGGGCGGGATCAGCCGGACGTACGCAACCGACCGCGCGCTCCACGCGTTTCTCTTGTTGATGGGATTGCCGTGTTCGTCAAGGAGCAGGCTGCGGTACTGATGCGCCCCGGGATCGACCGGCCCTTTGCCGCCATCGGCCGCCTCGCCGCTGTGAAAGATCGTTCGCCCGTGCTCGTCGACCGCCTCCAGTTCGACCCACACGTCAAATGCGTCAACCGTGCCGCCGGGAAAGAAATGGCCGACCTTGCGGGTGCGAACGACGACCTCGACTCGCACCGAGTCGCCGCGGCGGACGGTCGCGTCAACCTTGCCCAGCGGCGCGATCACGTCGGCGGCAGGCGCGATGAAGTTCTGCGCCGCGCCAAAGTTCATCGACTCCTCGCCGACGGCGAACGTACTCGCCGTGCGTGGCTCGGTCGAGGCCTGCGACCGACCGGCTGCCGACACGTCCGCTCCCGTCGACCGGACGATGCCGAAGACGTCGACGCTGACTTGGCCGTCGCGGAGAAAGTCCTGGACCGCCTTGAGCTGCACGGCGTCGCCATTGACGAACGGCAGGGCGGTATTCGCCGCGGCAAATCGATGCGAGCGCACCTTGCCATTCTTGGCCGCCGGATCGTTCGAATCGATCAGCGGCATGTGGCAGTCGGCGCACTTGGATGACTTCTTCGGGTAGTAGAACGATCGCGCGCCCTCACCCGAAACACCCGACGCCTGCCAGTTGTCGTAATCGTTGAAGCCGCGGAACCAGCGATAGCTGTTGACCGGCACGTCGAGATGCACCTTATGACAGCTCGAACAGAATTCCGGGGTCTGCTCACGATGGAACGGCTTCAGGAAAATCTCGCGGTGCGGCTGCGGATCGATGTAGGTGAGCTGGTCGTGCACGAAACGCAGCACTGGATGATCGCTGGCCGCGAGATCGTGAAGCGGCGGGTACTCGATCTCGAAGTCCCCTTGACCCATCGTGCTTCGCACGTGCGTGATCGAGTGGCAGGAGGTGCACGCGAGCCCTGCCTGCGCCTCGGGCGTGTCGATCTGCTCCTTGATTGGCCGATCGAAGCGGCCATTGAAGAAGACGGCGTGGTCGTGACAGCCCGCGCACCACTTCGACGGCTTCGTGCCAACCGTATCCTGCATGTACTCGATCGACTTGCGATACCACTGGTTGTTGAACGACGAAAAGTGATGCGTCGACGACTTCCACTGCTCGTAGATGTCCGTATGGCAACGACCGCAGCTGGCGCTGGTCATGAAGAAGTTCGCCGGGATCGTCCGGTGCACGTTCGTGTCGCCCGACGAAGGGAAGAACGGGCTCCCCGGTCCGCGTCCTTCGTCGTTCATGCTCGATGGCACGAGTGACGGATTTCGAATGGTGTACGCAGCCAGTGATCGCATCCGGAGGCTCGTCGCCAACAGCGGCGCGGCGATGGCCGCCAGGACCGCCAGGATGCAGGCGACCGCGACGAAGCGTACTTCCCTGACCGTCCCGCGGCGGGAAACGGAAATGAGGCCGACCATCAGCAGGGGAATGGCCCCAGCGATCGAAAACGCCAGGTGAAACGGAAGCAGCCACCGCCAGTGACCCGCGGCGCCGACGACAGTAATAAGGAGGCCGAACGCGAGCCCGATTCCCAGCGCGATCGCGGCGCCAATCTTGACGATGCGGGCCGCCGGTGTCCCGGTGAGGGTGTCCCGGATGTTCAGCGCTGGATTTCGACCAGCGATCCAGACAATCAGCAGCCCAATGCCGGCAACGATGTGGAACACCACGTTCCCGTAATAGAACATCGTCGGGCTGGCAAAGGCGGCCAGATAGGCGGTACTCAGTGCATAAATCAGGAGGAGGATAGGCACGACGGCAGCAGTCGTGAGCGTAGGCCGGCCGGCAGCAGGGGTCAATAATATGAACAGGGCATTGACACTCGGTACTGGACGAGCCGTCGACGGCAGAGATAGTATTTGCCGCCGTGCTCAACTTGCTGTCCAGGGTCGCCCTGATCTCGGGTGTGTGCTGCGCCGTTCCGCTCGGCGTATCTGCACAGGACCGGACCGCTCCCGTCTTGCCGGTGCTCAGCCGAATCGCCGACATCCGCGCCCTCTCGCCGGCGGACGGCGAACGCGGCTATCCCGTTCGCTTTCGCGCGACCGTCACCCACTTCGACGAGAACCTCGAGACGACGCTGATCGTTCATGATGGCGCCTTCGGCCAGTTCGTGCAGCCGCCGGCGACGGGAGTGCAGGTCGGCGACTGGAAGACGCTGAAGGAAGGGGACCTCATCGAAATCGAGGGGCAAACCATCCATGGTGGGTTTGCCCCGGACGTCCGCCCGACGCACATTCGAAAGATCGGTCGCGCGCCGATGCCGGCCAGCCGGAGCCTCGCCTTTTCCGAGATCCTGACCGGACGCTACGATTGCGATTACGTCCAGCTCGAAGGAGTGGTTCAGCGCGCCTGGCTCGCCGGCAGCGAACGTTCGAAGGTCATGTATGCCGACGTCGCGATCCAGGATGGCCTGGTGCGAGCGGCGTTCTGGGATTCGTCGCCGGACGATCTGCCGCTCTTCATCGACGCACGGGTCAGGCTGCGCGGCAACATCGGGACGATCTTCGGCAGCACCGGCCAGCTCCGCGGCGTGTCGCTGTTTGCCGGCCGCATCCGCGACATGGTGGTGCTCGAACCGCCGCCGAATCCTTTCGCGCTTCCCGAACGGTCGATCCAGAAAATCTACAACTACTCGTCAGCCGGTGAAGTCAATCGCCGCATCAGGGTCCGCGGTGTCGTGACGGCGAGCGTCACCGCTGCTCCGGTCGCGATGGCAGACTTCACGACATCGGCCACGTTCCGGTACGTCGTCAACGTGCTGTATGTGAAAGACGCCACCGGCGGCGCGCGAATCGAGACCGAGCAAATCCCGTGGGTGCGGCCTGGTGACGTGATCGAAGCCGCGGGGTTTCCGGCGGTATCTCCCGGCAAACCGGTCCTTCGCAACGCGGTGTTCCGCGTGCTCGGGAACGCAACCGAGCCAGAACCACAGGACGTCAACGCAAATGTGCTGACCCCCGATCACGACGCGGAACTGGTTCGGATGAAGGCGCAGCTCTTGAGCGTTCTGCGCGGCCCGACCGAGCGCACGCTCGTGCTGCGAATCGGCGACACCGTGTTCGAGGCGGGTATGGATCTCGCGCAGGATGGCGCGCCCATTGACGACATCCGCGCAGGCAGCCTCCTATCGTTGGCGGGTGTCTATTCGTACCAAGGCGGTCCTCCGCCGCATTTCCGTCTCTACCTGCGTTCGCCGGGCGACGTGCGAGTGCTCTCGGCCGCTCCGTGGTGGACGCTCCGCCATACCGTTGTCATGGTGACCCTTCTTGCTTTTGCGGCCGGCATGGGCGCGTGGAGGACGCGCGCGGTGACGCAACGCAAGCGTCTGGAGTATCAGGCGGTCCTTCACGAGCGGACCCGCGTTGCCCGCGAGCTGCATGACACGCTCGAGCAGGGATTGGCGGGTCTTTCACTTCAGCTCGAAGCCGTCGACGGATCGTTTCGCACGGCACCGGAGAGAGCGCGCGAGTCGTTGGACGTGGCGCGGCAGATGCTGCGTTACAGCCTGGAGGAGACGCGCCGCTCGGTGATGGATCTGCGTGCGCAGGCGCTCGAGAGCCGCGACCTCGCGGGCGCCCTCGAGAGCCTCGCGCGCCAGATGACGCTCAACACCTCAGCGCAGGCGCACGTGCGCGTGACCGGCACGGTCCAACGTCTGGATGCCGCCAAGGAACATCATCTGCTCAGGATCGGCCTCGAGGCGCTGACCAACGCGTTGAAACACGGCCGGGCGACGCACATCGAGATCGAGCTGCGCTTTGGTCCCGACTCGACCGATCTCATCGTGACGGACAACGGGCAAGGACTGGAATTCACCGAGCGTGCGACCGGTGGCGCGCACTTCGGACTGCAGGGTGTCAGGGAGCGCGTCGACAAGCTTGGTGGGCTCCTGAATATCGACAGCGCGCCCGGGGCGGGGACGCGGCTTGCGGTCATGGTTCCCGGGGGCGCGCTGGGAGCCGGCGCTCGTGCCGGCGGGCTGGGCTAAGTCATGACGCAGAAGCTCAAGATCCTGATCGTGGACGATCACTACCTCGTCCGCATGGGGCTGGCGAGCATCATTTCGCTTGAGCCGGACATGACGGTCTGCGCGGAAGCGGCAACCGGTGGGCAGGCCCTCTCGCTGTTCCGCACTCACAATCCGGATGTGACGCTGTTGGATCAGCGGCTGCCCGGGATGACCGGAGCCGAGACCACGCAGAAGATTCGCACCGAATTTCCCGGCGCGCGGATTCTCGTCCTCTCGACGTATGCGTGCGACGACGAGATCTACAAGGCGCTGCAGTTTGGCGCCATGGGCTACCTCTCAAAGTCAGTCCAGCGCGAGGAGCTGACGAGCGCCATCCGCAAGGCGGCCTGCGGTCGCCGCCACATCACCCCGGAAGTCGCCGCACTGCTGGCGGAGGGCATGTCGCGATCGCGCCTGTCATCGCGCGAGCTCGATGTGCTGCGGCTGCTGGTCGGAGGAAAGCGCAACCGCGAGATTGCGTCGAGCCTGGATATCACTGAAGGGACGGTCAAGCTTCATGTGAGCAGCATCCTCGGCAAGTTGGCCGTCGCCGATCGCACGGAAGCCGTAACCGTCGCGCTCCAGCGGGGAATTGTTCAGCTCGAATCGTAATGTTTCGGGTGTTGATTACCCAAAACTCTATATCTTTCGACATACTCGCCCACACCTCTTCAGCCACTTCCGTCCCACAGCTCGTCCGCCTAATCTCTATGCACTATTGCGCCCGTCATGGGCAGGTCTGTGTTTTGTCCACGGAGTCGATGCGGTAGGCGAGGACATCAAATGGTGAGAGTTCGCACGATCGGGACCGCCGCAATTCTTTGCACACTGCTGTTGCTCCCAACGGCAGCGCGAGGCCAGGGGTCGGCGACCGCGATGGTCCGTGGCACCATCCAGGACACGAGCGGCGGCGTTCTCCCCGGTGCCAGCGTAACGCTGACGAATGTGGGCACGAAGGCGGCGAACACGGTGACGAGTGACGACCGTGGTCAATACCTCTTCGCCGGCGTCTTCCCCGGCACCTACAACCTGAAAGTGGAACTCAGCGGGTTCAAGACGTACGAGCAGAAGAGCGTGCCGCTCAGTCCTAACGACGCGCGCGGCATCGACGTCAAGCTCGATGTCGGACAGCAGAGCGAAACCGTCACCGTTACGGCACAGCAGGAAGTCATCCAGACGGAAACGGGCGCGCGCGAAGGCGTGTTGAACGCGAAGCAGATCGACAACCTGTCGATCATGGGCCGCAGCGCGCTCGAACTGTTGCGCATCCTGCCTGGCGTCGTCGCCGACTTCGACATCGGCTCGAACACGGGAGCGGCGAAGGATGTTCAGAACTACACGGTGAACGGGATCCGTTCCTCCACCAACACCGCCCAACTCGACGGATCGAACCTCCTCGACGTCGGCTGCAACTGCGGCATGATGGTGTCGTTGAACAACGACATGATCTCGGAGGTCAAGGTCCAGAGCTCAAATTTCGCCGCCGAGTACGGCAGCGGCGCCATGAACGTGAGCGGCGTGACCAAGTCGGGTTCGTCGCGGTTCCACGGTGAAGCCTACGACTACATCCGCGACAACAGGTTCGCCGCGAATGACCGGTCGAACTCGATTGCGGGCGTTGCCAAGCCTGAGGCGTCGTTCAAGTATCCGGGCTTCAACGTTGGCGGTCCCATCTCCTTTGGCGACAGCTACACCAAGAACAAAGACAGGCTGTTCTTCTTCTTCGGCTATGAGTGGCAGCGGCAGCAAGTGGACTCGGGCTCCCGCTTCACCCGCACCTACAGCCAGGCAATGAAGAACGGCGACTTCAGCGAGCTGCTCGCCAACCGCGGGTCGAACCTGAACAGCATTGCGCAGCTGCGGATTCCGTTGGGTTTCCCGGGTGCGGGTGATCCGGCACCGAACAACGACATGCGGCCATATGTGTCGACGCTCGGCAAATACCTGGCGAGCCTATATCCGGATCCCAATTACAAGGATCCCGCTAACAATTTCAATTACGTCTATCACTCACTCGAACCGCAGAACCGCGAAGAGATGAAGCTGCGCCTCGATTGGAACATCACCAACGGCACGAGGGCGTACGTACGCATCTCGCGCGATCCCGCCAGCACAGAGGCTCCGCGCGGTACATGGTGGGCGCCGTCGGACGTCGCGCTGCCGACGCCCAACGTCCAACAGGAGGTTGGCCGGTCGTACAACACCAACCTGGTGTCGGTGCTGAGCCCGACGATGACCAACGAAGCGGTGGTCAGTTACACGCGGCTCACGCTGGACAACTCCTGGAAGGATCCGAGCAAAGTGGCGCAAGGCGCTGGCGGCGTGACCTTCAACGGTATCCAGTTCCCCTATCCGTCAGGTCCCGAGCTGCCGACGCAACTGCTGCACGGTTGGGGCGGCAGCGGCCAGGTGGGCAACCTCTGGTCCGCCGCGCCGAACGTGTACGCCCACAACGACTCGCTGCAGTTTCAAGACAAGCTGACCAAGCTGATCGGCCCGCACGGGATGAAGTTCGGCCTCACCGTCGAGCGCGGACAGAAACAGCAGGACTTCCAGAACAACGAGTCGGGCCAGCTCCAGTTCGATTCGGGCAACGGCGCGGGCACCGGGAACTCGGCTGCCGACATGCTCGTGGGGCGCATTAACCAGCTCGATCAGGGAACGGCGATCAAGGGCAACCCGCTCAATGGCATGCCGTTCGGCGAGTTCCGGTACTGGGACCTCGACGGCTTCGCGCAAGACAGCTGGAAGCTCCGGCCGAACTTCACGCTCGAATACGGCGTCCGCTTTGGCAAGTGGACTAACAACGAGGAGCTGAACGGGGAGGGCGGTTACTTCACATCGTCGCTGTACAACAAGAACGCCGGCTCGTTCCTCGATCCAGGAACGTACAAGAAGCTGAACGGCGTGTGCTACGTGTACGACGGCTGTGCACCCGCTGGCGTGCTGGACAATCGCAAAGCGTTTGCCCTCCCGCGCGTGAACGCGGCGTGGGACATCGACGGCGAAGGCAGGAATGTCCTGCGTGGCGGGTATGGGATGTTCTACAACCGGAACATGGGCAACGTCGAGTACGACAATTCACTGCGCCTGCCCCCGAACGCCTATGCCGTTACGGCCACCCAGGGGAACAGCGCCTCGGTCGGGAACGGCCTCGGGCTGACCTACGACACGGCGCACCTGATCTCGATGGCCGACCGTCTCGGCAGCATCGCGATCAACACGCCGACCCCGGGTTCGTTCGAGTGGCCCAGCACGCACAGCTTCAGCACGTCCTACGCGCGGCGGATCCCTTGGAACCAGGTGGTCGAGGTGGCCTACGTCGGCACGCGCGGCCGGACTCTGGTGAGCAGGAGTAACGGCAACGTGATGCCGTATGGCGCGCTGTCCTCGGGGTCGTACAACGGTGTCGATTTAACGGTGCCGATAAACCGCGTGGCGGTCGCGCACAACGGCGACAACCTGGCGTCCTTCAGGCCATTCAACGCACTGGCCGGCATCACGCTCTACGATTACAGAGGCGTGAGCAATTTCGACTCGATGCAGCTTACGTTGAGCCGGCAGACAGGAAGGCGCCTGCAGTACTTCGTCGCTTACACCTACGGGAAGGGAAGGGGGACGCTCGGGGGCGAGTACTCGACGATCGACCCATACGACCCGAGCCGCACCTATGGGGTGCTCAACAGCGACCGCACGCACATCCTGAACGTCTCATGGAACGCGTTCCTGCCGGATGGCGCACGCGGTTCGTTCAGCAACCCCGTCACGCAAGGTCTGCTCAACGGGTGGCAGCTCTCCGGAATCTCGAGCGTGGCGAGCGGCATTCCAATCAGGCCGACTTTCTCCGGTGACGCGGGGAAAGCCGAAATTTCCGCCGCCTACTTCGGCACGGCTGACGTGGTGGGGCCGTCGAACACCGCCGGCAATGGCCTCGCACCGGTTTTTACGTGCGACCCGTCAACGGGCAACACCGGGGTCGGCGAGAAACTGCTCGATCTCAGCTGCATCAAGGTGCCGGACTTCGGGACCAACGGCCCGCTCGTGCCGCAGTATGACATCCGAACCCCGACACGCATGAACCACGATTTGACGATCTTCAAGAACTTCGCGATCCGCGGAGACCAGAAGATTCAGTTCCGGACCGGGTTCTTCAACGTCTTCAATATGGCGTACGCGAATACGAACATCGGCGGGGACATCAATCTCACGCTGGACACCGTCTGCAACGTGAGCGCGAACACTCCGGACGGGCGCGGAAACACTCCGCTGGTGTGTGACCCGACCAAGGGCTTCAGTTACACCCAGCAGACCAAAGACAACTTCGGAAAAATCAACCTGAAGCGCGGTCACCGTGTGGTCGAGTTCGTCTTGAAGTACTACTTCTAGAACGGAACCCAATCCGTTTCTCGCGGCGCGGGAGAGAGCAGCGGCTCTCTCCCGCGTTTGTTTTTAGGGCGACGATCCTGTTGCTATAATTGCCAATTACTGCATGTCTACCTCATGACGCAGCGGCTTCCATGGCCCGCATGATCTGTGCGTTGCTCTTCGCTCTGCTGGCGGCGCAGCCCTTGCTCGCCCAGTCCCCGCCGGACGCTGCGGCCTTCGAACGGACGTTCGCGCGCGCGCTCGAGATGCAGAAAGCCGGCGACTACGTCGGCGCAATCGAAACCTACAAAGCGGCCCTGACCATCGATCCGAAGGGCGTGGACGCGCTGTCGAACCTGGGCGCGGCTTACGTCCATCTCGGCCAGTTCGAGGACGCGATCGCTCAGTACAAGACCGCACTCGAGATCGACCCCGGCCACGCGACGGTGCGGATGAACCTCGCGCTCGCCTACTACAAGTCCGCTCGCCCGAACGAAGCAGTAGGCCCGCTGAAGACTGTTCTCGCGGCGGCTCCTGAGACGAAGAACGCGTATCTGATCCTGGCCGACTGTTATCTGCAGACGGGCCGCCCGCAGGAGGCCGTGGCTCTCCTGAAGCCGCGCGAGGCGATGTTCGGCGGGGATCTAGCGTTCGCGTACGTCCTCGGCACGGCCCTGCTCCAGACCAACGACGAGAAACAGGGGCAGATCTACATCGACCAGATTTTCAAAGCTGGCGAATCAGCAGAGGCTCACCTCCTGATGGGCGTCGCCTACCTGAATGGCTTCGACTACGCGTCTGCGAAATCAGAGCTCGAACGCGCGCTGCAGCTCAACTCGAGGCTCCCCACGGCTAATTCCGCCCACGGCCGTGCGTTGCTGGGGTTGGGTGACCAGCCCGCCGCCGAAAAGGCCTTCCGTCAGGAGCTGTCGGTCAACATCAACGACTTCGAAGCGAACCTGATGGTGGGCAGCATGCGCAAAACCAATCAGGACTTCGACGACGCCCTCCTCTATCTGAATCGCGCGCTGGCGATTCACCCGGGTGATCTGTCGGCACGCAAGCTCGTCGCGAGCATCAAGCTGCAGACCGGAGCGGTCGAGGAGGCCGCGAAGATGCTCGAAGCGATTGTGAAGGACTCGCCCGACAGCGTCGATGCTCACGTGCAGCTCGCCACCGCCTACAACCGTCTCAAGCGGAAAGACGACGCCGCGCGGGAGCAGGAGATCGTCAATCGGTTGAACCGTGAGATCCAGGCGAAGGAAGGATCACGTCGGTGACAACAGACCGCTGCGCGTGGCGCCGCTCGGCGTGCGCCTGCGGACTCGTAGCGATACTGGTTTCATCGGTGTGGGCGAATCCGCCCCAGACGCCCGCAGGAAAAACAGCGCCCGCCGCGAAAGCAGGTAAACCCGGTCCGACCGCGCCTTCGCCCCAGTTCGACCAGCTCCTGAAGTCGGCAACCGCAGCCCGCGAGGCCGAGCACTGGGAAGATGCGGTGGACTTGTACGGCAAGATCGTGAAGCTGCGGCCGGACTACGCGGAGGGCTACTGGTATCAGGGCACCGCACTCTATCAGCTGGACAAGTTCCAGGAGTGCCGCGATTCGTTCCGCAAAGTGACCCGCTTCTCGCCGAACAACGGCCCGGCGCATGCTTTTCTGGGTCTGTGCGAGTTCGGCCTGAAGAACTACGACCGCGCGCTGGAGCAATTGATGCAGTCTCGGACTCTCGGCGTCGCAGACAAGGATCTCGGCGGCGTCGCGCGGTATCACGCCGGCATCATCATGACCCGCATCCAGCACTACTCCCAGGCGCTGCAGACGCTTGGCGAATTCGCCGCCGAAGGCAACGACAACCCGCGCATCATCGAAGCCATGGGCATTGCCACGCTGCGAATGGCCATGCTGCCCACCGAGGTGCCGCCGGATCGGCGTGAGATGGTTTTGATGGCGGGACGCGGCAGCTACATGATGGCCACCCGGATGACTGACGCCGCCGGCAAGGCGTTCGAAGGGCTCGTGGCCCGCTACCCTGAAACGCCGAATATCCACTATGCGTATGGAGTGTTCCTCCTGATTGAGCAGCCCGCAAAGGCAATCGAGGAATTCAAACGCGAGCTCGAGATCCAGCCGAACGACCCCGAGTCGCTGATGCAGATTGCGTATCAGAACTTGAAGGACAGCGATCCCGCGAGCGCACTCCCGTGGGCGAAACAGGCCGTCGACGCCGCGCCGAACGTGTTCGCGTCGCATCGTGCGCTCGGTGAGGCGCTGGTCGGCACCGGAGACGTCGAAGGCGGGATCGCTCAGTTGGAGATCGCGATCCGCCAGGCGCCCGACAGCCCGGGGACACACTTCGCGCTCGCGAAGGCCTACCAGCGCGCAGGCCGCGCAAACGATGCGGCAAAGGAACGGGCAGAGTTCGTCCGGCTCGATCGCCTCGCGAGAACGAACCGCAGCGGGTCACAATCGGTGGGCGGGATCGACATGGAGCGGATGGAGCCTGGCACGACTGGCTCGCGGCCAGTGATCAAGCAGCGGGAGGAAATGCGATGAGGCGAAACCGGCAGGCCGCTGTTCTCACCATGGGCCTCACCGGAGCCGTGCTGGTTGCGTCATTCGTAGGAGAGGCTCAGCAGCCCACTCCGACTCGCCCCGCGGGCACGGTAAACACCGGGGTGAGCGCGGTGTTGGTGGACGTCGTTGTCCGCGACAAGCGCGGCATGCCGGTCAAGGATCTTCAGCCCGCCGATTTCGAGGTGCTCGAGGACGGCGTGCCGCAGACGATCGGCTCGTTTAGAGGGATCTTCGAAGATTCGTCAGGGCCGGGTGCTGCGGCCGAGGCCGCGCCGGCAGCCGCGCCCGCGCCGCCCGCCGTCGGCCCTCGGCCAGATCCCAAGGAGCTGCCCGTCACGGCCTTGGTCTTCGACCGGCTCAGTCCCGAAGCGCAAGGACTGGCAGTTCACGCGGCCAAATCCTACTTTGGCGGCAAGAACAGGCAAGAAGCTCCCACGTATGTCGGCGTGTTCAGCATCGAGGGATCCCTCCGTCCTGTCACGCCGTTTACGAGGAACGTCGAGCAGATTGAAAAAGGCCTCGACGAGATGCAGAGCCGCGCGTCCGCGTCCTTCGGGATCGACCGCGAGCACAAACGACAAGTCGATCAGCAGGCCGAGGCGTCACAGCAGACGGTGGACGCCGCCACGAGCGCGGGCGGGCGCGGCGGGGCGGGAATGGGTTCGTCGCCGGCGACCGCCCAGCTCGCGCAGATGGAATCGCGGATGCTCACGAACTTCGAGGCACTCGAACGAGACCAGCAAGGATACTCGCAGGTCAACTCCCTCTTCGCGATCATCGAGGCACTGCGGCCGCTGCCCGGGCGAAAGAGCGTCATGCTGTTCTCGGAAGGCGTGTCAATCCCGCCCGCCGTGCTGCGCCTGTTTGCCGGGGTCATCGATGCCGCGAATCGCGCGAACGTCAGCATCTACACGATGGACGCCGCGGGACTGCGTGCCGAGAGCGAGCAGGCAAGAATCCGCGACCAGGTCAACGATGCCGGGAAGCGCGGCCTGACGTCGTACGCATCGTCGTCAGGAGGCGGTGGGAACGAGCCGCTGATGAAGGGCCTCGAGCGCAACGAGGACGTGCTGCGGCAGGATCCCCACACCGGTCTCGGCGAGCTGGCCCAGAGTACCGGCGGGCAGCTGTTCGAGAACACGAATAACCTGCGTACCGGGTTCGAGCGGCTCGAAAGCGATCTGCGCAACTATTATCTCGTCGGCTATACGCCGGCCAACGCGACCTACGACGGCAAGTTCCGGACGATCGAGGTCCGCGTGAAGCGATCCGGTCTAGCTGTCGCGGCCCGGAAGGGATACTTTGCCGTGCGTGATACGGGAGGAGCGCCCGTCAACACGTGGGAAGCACCCGCCCTCGGGGCACTCGACCAGAAGCCGGTGCCGAACGCGTTTCCGTTTCGCGCCGCGGCGCTCTCGTTCCCGAGCAAAGACACGCCGGGTCGCGTGCCCGTCCTCGTGAGTTTGAAGACCGCGCCGATGTCGTTTCCGCTGACCGAGGATCAGAAGAGCTTTGCGAGCGACTTCGCCATCGTGGTGCGATTCCTCGACTCGCAAGGGAAGGTCGCTCGGAAAGTGAGCCAGCATTACGACATGAGCGGCGAGGTCGCGCGGCTGCCGATCGCACGGAACAGCGACGTGCTCTTCTATCGCGAGCCGGTGCTGCCGCCGGGTGTGTACACGATGGAGACGGTCGTCTACGATAACCCGTCGAAGAAGGCGAGCGTGCGGTATTCCACCGTCCAAGTGCCGAGCATCGATCCGAAGAAACTTCGGATCAGCAGTCTCGTCCTCGTGGATCGCGGTGAACAGGTCCCGGCGGACGAGCCCAAGGACGGGCCTCTCTTCGTGAAAGATCTCCTGATCTACCCGAACCTCACCGGTGAGGTCAGCAAGAGTGCCAAAGAGCTCGGATTCTTCTTTACGGCATATCCGAGCACGTCAACGTCCGCGCCCCAGGCCTTCCTCGACGTGATCCAGAACGGCACGCCGCTGGCGCAACTTCCTCTACCGCTCGCCCCTGTCGACAGTTCGGGCCGCATTCAGCAGGTTGGACGCCTGCCTCTTGACGCGTTCGCGCCGGGCACCTACGAATTGCGCGCCATTGTGAAGCAGGGAGCGGACCAGGTGTACAGCTCCGTCATGATCCGGGTATCCGAGTAGCTCACTGGCTCTCGTGAGTGGGTGCTCACCGGGCCACTTCCACGTCCACGGAATCGGAGGGGCCATGGTCAGGCCGCTCGTTGTCGCCGTCACCGCTGTTACACTCGGCTGGTCCGCCGAACAGCTGGTTGCCCAGACCTCAGCATCAGCAGACAAGCAGGCGTTCACGTCTGCCACAACCGCGATTCTCGTGGACGTGGTGGTGCGCGACCATCGTGGCGGCGCGCCAGTGACCGACCTGACGAGCGATGATTTCGCCGTCTTCGAGGACGGCGTCGCGCAGAAGATCGACTCGTTCTCGCGGGTGACACGCGGCGGCGGCATCGGCGTGGGGATTCGGTGGAAAACACCCGCGACCGCGCGCGTCGTGGGCGCGTCCGGCGCCGAGCCCGCGGAGGTTTCAGCCGCGGATCGGGCGCAAGACGAAGGGGCCACCGCCCTCGTCTTCGATCACCTGTCCGAAGACGCGCTTCATCTCGCACAGCGCGCGATGCTCAAATATGTCCCGATGAACGGCGACTCGGACATCCGCGTTGCCGTGTTCGCGACCGAGCCTCACGTGTCGCTGCTCCAGCCGTTCACAACCAACCGCGCCGAGATCAGGAAGGCAGTCGCCGGCCTTGTGCCCGCCGGCACGGCGGCGGGCGATCAAAAGGCCGAGCGGCGGCAGGACGTGGTCGATCGCCGGCGCGAGCTGCTGGCCAACACGCAGGCACTCGCGGCGGCGACGGTAACCGGCGGCGGTGGGGTGCTGGCGCAGGCTGGCCCCGCAATGGGCCAGACCGAAGCGGAACTGCAGCTTCTCGAACTCGAGCGCTCGATGATCGATTCGTTCGAGTCGCTCGATCGCGACCACCGGGGCTACGACACCACACTATCGCTGGTGTCGGTCATTCGCTCGCTGGCCGAGATGCCCGGACGCAAGTCGGTCGTGTTCTTCTCGGAAGGGCTGCCGGTCTCACCGGCGCTGAGCGCCAGACTGGACGATTTGATCGCGGCCGCGAATCGCGCGAACATTACCGTCTACGCGGTAGACGCCCATGGGCTCCGGACCAGGAGCTCATCCACCGACACCCGCCGGGAGATGCAGGAATTTGTCGACGAACGGCTGCTGCAAACCGGCAGCGGTTCGACGGCGACAAATCAACCGTTGACGATGGGACTCGAGCGAGTCGAAGACATGGTCCGCCTCAACTCTCGGACCGGCTTGGCGCGGCTGGCCGACGACACCGGCGGGTTTCTCGTCGAAGAATCGAACGATCTGGGATCGGCCTTCCGCCGCATCGACGAGGACAACCAGTTCCATTACCTGCTGACGTACTCGCCGAAGAACGCCGAGTTCGACGGCAAGTTCCGCACGATTCACGTGACAGTCCAGCGCCCCGGCATGCAGGTGTTCGCACGGAAGGGGTACCGGGCTCTTCGGGCGCCGGGAGTCGTGGACACCGGCAGCTACGACGTTGCCGCGCTGGCGATGCTCGATCGGACGCCGCTGCCGAATGCATTCCCGGTCCACGCCGCGGGCTTCAGCTTCCCGGATCCGGAGCGGCCGGGGCTGACGCCCGTCGTCGTCCACGTGAACACGAGTGTCTTTCACTTCGTCGTCGATCCCAACCAATCCACGTATTCAGCGCACGCATCAATCGTCGTCAGAATCCGCGATGAGAACGGCCGTGAGGTCCAGAGGCTCAGCCAGGAGTACGTGCTGTCGGGCGATGCAAAGGACGTCGAGGCGGCCAAGAGGGGCGACATCTTTTTTTACCGGGAGTCCGATCTCTCGCCAAGCGTTTACACGATGGAGACGATTGTGTATGACGCGCTGGCGCATGAGGGCAGCGCGCGCGTGGCAACCCTCACTGTCCCTTCGGTCAAGTTGTCTGGAATTGGAATGAGCAGCCTCGTCCTCGTCAATCGTACGGAGGAGAGCAAGGACGAGCGGCCGGCCAGCGAGGCGCGGCCGCTGTACGTCGGCAACATGCTGCTGTATCCGAATCTTGGCGAGGCGATTCAGAAGTCCACGAACGCGGAGCTTCCGTTCTACTTCACGCTGTACGGAAACGTGCACGACGCGAACGCCACGGCGCAGCTCCTGAACAACGGGCGTGTGTTCGCGGAAACGCCACTGCAGCTGCCGGCCTCCGCCGGCTCGCGTGTGCAGGAGGTCGGCCGTGTGCCGATCGGCGCGCTGCCAGAGGGGACGTACGAGTTGCGCATCCGCGTCAGTGCCGATGGCCACGAAGTCGCGCGCTCCGCGTTCTTCACACTGCGGTAGCCAACACCGACTCCCTTTTCACATCGGCAGCCGCACCGCTCGCATGGCTCGTCGCGTTCGGCGCCGCCATTCCCGAAGCTACTTAGCCGGCTGCTTCGACTGGTTGAGCCATACCTGGACCCACGACTGCGCGGGCCTGTTGATCGAGAAATACCCGGTGACGACGTCCATGTCGCCGTCGCCGTCGAGATCCGCGACGTCGAGCGTCGCATGCCGCGGAAAACCCATCTCGATCGTGTGGCGAACAAACGTGCCTGGCTTCGTCTGCTCGACCCATACGAGGGCGGGGATCACGCTCTCGTCCTGGTCCGACCCGCCCGCGAGTAGCGCGCACGCGACGATATCGAGGTCGCCGTCGCCATCTATATCCGCCGCGAGGGCGCGGTGGACACCCGGCATCGCCGTAATCGTGTGTTCCACGAACGGATACGTGCCTGTGTTCTCCAGCCACTGGATGCCGTGATACGGCTTCACGAGCCCATCGTCGAACGAGTCGCCGTGCGTGAGGATGACGTCCAGATCGCCGTCCTTGTCGAAATCGACGAGCTGGATCCCCGATGATCCCCAATTCGGATGCGGTGCCGCGTAGATGACCTTCTGCTCGAACGAGAAGTTGCCTTTATTGATGTAGGCAAGCACCGTTTCGTCCTGCTGCGCGAGCAGCGTGACGAAGTCCATCCTGCCGTCATGATTCAGATCGACGGGAATGATGTGGATGCCGCCCGGCCGCGGATCGATCACGTGCGTGACGAATGAAGGCTGCACGGGATTGGTGGTCTGGTTTTCCAGGATCGCGATATGGCCGGTCTTGCGCCACCCGAAGGCTGCGACGGCGAGATCGGACTTGCCGTCGCCGTTGAAATCGGCAGCCTCGACGTCGGCAACCCGGGGCCACCCGTCGAGCCAGAACGGGCTGAACTTCCCCGTCGCCAGGGCGCGCAACCAGATGACGGCGCCATCATGGTGATCGCCGGGGACGAACTGTCCGAGGTCCGCGACGAGCATGTCCTTTCTCCCGTCGCCGTCGAAATCGGTGAACGCGACGTGCGCAGGATGCGGAATGCTCGCAACGACAGAGAGGGGGCTGCCTGCCTTTTGTGGATGACCGGTCACTACCGTCCCCTGGCGCATTTCCGTCGCGAGAACGTCGAGCGTGCCGTCCCCGTCGAAGTCGATCAGCTCAACGTTCGACACGGCGGGATCGTTCGACATGTCCGGTACGCTGAGGCCATAATGCGTGAACTTGATCGGCGACTCGGACGGATCCGGCCAGCGCTCGGGCGCAGCGAGGTGGTCCGGCGCATTCTTCATCATGTACTGGAGCACCTGCTGCATGTCGGGCCGAAGCTGCACGTTTCGGTACACAACTGCGGGATCGCCGATCGGCGGCAGGCGCCCTTCGCCGATGAACATCATCCGGACGATTTCGGAGCG
>Ga0207701_10001538_pt1 | contig 24046 bp, 27 predicted proteins | sample KBSSwiSSwithPhiX_FD_184294 | JGI IMG/M metagenome (GOLD analysis project Ga0207701, IMG submission 184294) | Switchgrass rhizosphere bulk soil microbial communities from Kellogg Biological Station, Michigan, USA, with PhiX - S5 (SPAdes) (version 2) | ecosystem: Environmental > Terrestrial >... | reverse complement strand
CGATCTGGTTAAAACAAATGATTCATCCATCTGGTGTGCCGGCGCAGACTGAACTTCATGTTGAGCGCCGTTTTGTGCGATCGCCCGATAGAGCGCGACCAGAGTTGGCTGGCCGCCGCGAGGGCGGGCCGCTCGATGGTTCGTGCGCGGGCAAAAAGTTTAGCTTAATCCGTGCAATTCCCCGCACAGGGCGAACCCACCAAATTCGAGTGCATCTCGCGTCACTTGGTCATCCTATTGTGGGGGACAAGATTTACGGATCCAACGAACAGCATTACTTGCGGTTCATCGAGACGGGGTGGACCTCTGAGCTCGAACGCCATCTGCTCCTGGCGCGGCATGCTTTGCACTCTGCGAAACTCGCAATCGAGGGCGAGCATGAATGGACCAGTCCATTGCCGTCCGATCTTATGGAATTTATCACGTAGAAACGCCGCTCTGAGGCGTGCGACAGGGCGCGGGCGAAGTCCCTATTAATTGCAATCCGGTCAAGCGTACTTATCGTAGGCGCGCCGAATGAAACTGCTTCGCGCTTTCGCTGCTTGTGCGATGGTTCTTGTTTACTCGCAAACGTTCGGCGGCACGGAACCGCCACCTGCCGCGGCGACAACAGAACTGAATCCGCAACGCTTCGAATTGGCAGTCGAGTCAGCATATTTGTTCGGCGCGATCAATCCGCCACAGGATTATCAAATCGGCGCAGAATTCCTAACCGCGCGCGTTCGGTGGGGAGTTGTGCAGCGCGACATCTGGCTGCGCGGCTACAATCAATTTTATATTAGCGCGATCGCGGAACCGATTTTTCGCGGAATCGAGAACCATTACTTCGGACTCAATCTCGGAATGCGTTACAATTTTGTCCGCCCGGGTAGCCGGTTCGTCCCCTACTTTTCGGGCGGGCTCGGTTTGGGATGGATCGACAGTCACCCCGAAGTTCCCGGGGGCCAGGGACAGGATTTTACATTCAACATTTTAACGGCCGCAGGGATCTCCTATCTCGTGGACGATCACTGGAAGATAAGTGTGGGAGCGCTTTATCAGCATCTATCGAATGGCGGGCAAACCGATCCCAATCCCAGCCTGAACCTTTTCGGCCCGCAGGTCGGCATGAGCTATTCGTTCTAGCGCCGCTCTAATCATTCCGAGCGAAGCAAGAATTCTTGAAGATGAACGCACCTTTGGAAAACGTTCTGGTTGTCAGGCGAGAACTCTTCGACGAGCTCGGCAGTTTCCAGGGATTAAGTTTCGAGCCCGAAAAATATTTGAAGGCAATATTATCGCGCGGAAGCAATTTCTTCATACCGCGCCCCGAAGCTGAGAACGACCCCGCCTACAAGCAAATCATCCCTTATGCGTTGATCGCCTTTGGAAAAACGGTGCTTCACTACGTGCGCGGCAAAAAAGCGGGCGAACAGCGACTGGTGGCGAAAGGCTCGATCGGTATCGGCGGTCACATGAACGAAACCGACGAATCTCTCTTTGCATTGGACGAGCACGCTTACCGCGCGGGCGTCGAGCGCGAAGTGAACGAGGAAATCAAGATCGACACACCGTTTGAAGATCGAATCGTTGCGCTCTTAAACGACGATTCAACCGAAGTGGGACGCGTTCATCTGGGGATTGTGCACATCTTCAAATTGAAAGAGCCCAACGTGCAGAAACGTGAGGCAATGATCACAGGCCTTACATTTCTGGCAAAGGAGGAATTGATGGCCCGCCGCCAATCGTTGGAGAGCTGGTCGCAAATCTGTCTCGATTCGCTGGAGCGTCTATTGAGCTAACAGCTCTAATGCTTCGGCAGGATTTGGCGATTTATCGACGCGAAGCCTATCGCGGCATCTCCGCAGTGAAATTTAGCTCGTCAATTTGCCAACGACCGACTGGATGGGAAACGGCCACGTTGATGTCAGCTCCCCTGGTCGGATAATCAATGTGCGCGTGGAAGTTGCCGTTCGGCTCGAAAAAATGTGACTGAAACACAATATCACCCTCCACCTTTGGCGCAGACAGCGGCGCTCCAAGCTTGGCCAGTTGTGTCAGGAGATCCTGTTGCGCTGACGGCGGATACTGGAGACGCATTGCGGGACTCAAATGATCCCCAAAAAATTTCACATTGCGTTGCATAATGAGTTCCTGGATCACTTGCCTCCCGAATTGGTCCCCTTCCCGCGTCATTTGCCGTTTATTGGAATCGAGCCACCAGTAGGCAATGCCGAGTAATACCAGCAGTATGATTACAATGACCAGAATTTGTCCTGATGATTTCGATCGTGGATTTGTTTTCATTTTGTTTAAGATTATTTGTTAATAACCGAAACCCAGGCCTTTAATCACCTGGCCGTCACGGATCAAGGCGCCGTGGGTTTGCATTCCCGTATAAGCGCCGAAGCGATTTCGAGCGTTGACTTTGAAGTTGACCAGATAACCGGAAAGCGGTTTGTCGTTCGTTCCCAAATCGGCGGGCTTGGGATCGCCAGTCCACTCGATACGTGCACTTCCAGCGTCGATTAATTGTGTATCGAGCCATTTCATAACGATCTCCTTGTAAGTCGTGGGATACGGCCCATAGCGTTCCGTATCGGCAGGTTGCGTTTCCGCGCATAAATTGCCGAGGACGCACGTTCCCATAAAGAACACGTAGACCAGCGACACAAGCTTTTTCATATTTGCATCCTCTAATGAGCGACGCCGGTAGTCCAGCTTATTGAGTCGTGGGCCAGTCTGGTCGGATGGGTTCGTCTCGCGTCCGAAAATTGTCGCTAGTATCGATGATCTCTACGCAGCCAGATCACGCTGCTACTGCTTCTTTTTAATTCCGCCTTATTATGAGCGCATGACGCCCCGACCTTCGATCTTAATCTTGCTCGTTGTTACCGCGGCAATGACTTTGCTGCCTGCTTCCGCACAAGAGAGGGCAGCACAAAGTGCCTCACCCGCGATCTCTCAGAACGTTAGCTCTTTCACAGGGATTACCGGGACAAACGATCCTGCTGCCGCGACGCAAGCATGGCTGGAGAGCGTCCCGCGGAATCAACGAGAGAAGTCTAACGCCTATTTCGAGGGTGGTTACTGGCTGATCCTCTGGAATTTTCTTCTCACCGTCGCAATTTCCGTCCTTCTTCTGAGCTCGCGGTTTTCGGCGCGACTGCGCGATTTTTGCGAAGGCGTCACGAAGATCAGGAATGTACAAATCGCCTGCTATGCGATCCTATATCTGCTTTTGGTCTACGCACTGAGTTTTCCTCTTAACCTGTACGAAAACTTTTTTCGCGAACATCATTACGGCCTGGCGACCCAGAGTTTTGCTCCATGGTTTCGAGAACAGTTGCTCGGCCTGGCGTTAACTTTAACGGGCGGAACCCTGCTGGTCGTCGTTCTCTACGCCGTCTTTCGGCGCGCCCCGCGCACGTGGTGGATTTGGGGGACTATCGTCATGCTTATTTTCTCGGGAACCCTTGTCCTTGTCGCGCCGGTTTACATCGAACCGCTCTTTAACACTTATAAACCGTTAACCGATCCAAAGATTCGAGATCCAATCCTTGCGATGGCTCGAGCAAATGAAATTCCCGTAAACCAAGTTTTCGAAGTGGATGCCTCTCGCCAGACGACACGTGTCAGCGCGAATGTCTCGGGGTTGCTCGGCACGACACGCGTTGCGCTCAATGACAATCTGCTCAAGCAATGCACGCTTCCAGAAATTCGCGCTGTCATGGCGCACGAGATGGGACATTACGTCCTTAATCATGGTGCGAAGTTGCTCACCTACCTTGGAATTTTCATTCTTATCGGCCTCGCGCTTACTCGAATTCTGTTCGATGCCGCAGTAAAACGCTGGGGAGAAAAATGGGGCGTGCGCGGAATCAGTGACCCAGCCGGACTTCCATTGCTTGCCCTGATCCTGAGTACGTTGCTCTTCATCGCTACCCCGTTTCTAAATACCGTGACACGCATCACGGAACGAGAAGCAGATGCTTTTGGAATCAACACTTCGCGCGAGCCCGACGGCATGGCCCAAGTTGCGCTAAAACTGGGGACCTATCGCAAGCTCAATCCAACGCCGCTTGAAGAATTCGTCTTTTTCGATCATCCCAGTGGTCGCGCACGCATCCGCATGGCTATGGATTGGAAAGGGGCGAATTTGCCGGCTGGGGAATCGCGTACATCCGGCAAGCAATCTGCCACCCACTAAGCAGCTATCCCGTTTCGAAGCCGGCCGCCCCTATCCCGTCTCGCGTGGGTGTTGCGACGGCGCTGCGGCGGTAAAAGCGAACTTGCGCTTTCGAATCAACATCAAGTTGCGGATGTAAATCAGTGAGTTCGGGAGATACGCGAGAATCCCGACCGGATCGCGTCGGAAAATAAAGTAAACACACATGATGACGCTTCCGGCAATACTCCAGTACCAGAACGAGACCGGGATAACGCTTTCGCCTTGTCTCTCTGACGCCAGCCATTGGACAAGGAAACGCATCGAGAAAAGAGCGTTCCCGATGAAGCCAAGGACCATGAGGTAACTCCAGTCCAAGCCAAAGAAGCGATACTCTTTCCCGATCCAGGTGATAGCGATGAGTGCAAGTGTGTTCATAGGTAATTAATCCGACTCAGTAATTTCATAGCGAATTTGTCGCGATTTCATCCCGCGAACTGCGAGCAATCGCGGAACGATTTAAAAGACAATTCTTGATACCGTAATGACCGGTTCCTGAAAGCGCGAATTTTAGGATTGAAACTTCATTCGCGCAATCAGCGTATCGGCGATCGCAGCGGGAGTCTGCGCAACCGCGATACCTGCTGCTTTAAGCGCTTCGATCTTGCTCGCTGCCGTTCCCTTGCCCCCCGAAACAATCGCACCGGCATGACCCATCCGTCGTCCCGGAGGGGCTGTCATTCCCGCAATGAAAGCCGCAACCGGTTTCCTGCAATTCTTTTTGATCCACTCGGCGGCTTCTTCTTCTGCCGATCCACCAATTTCACCGATCAAGATCATGGCATCGGTACCGGGGTCTTCGTTGAACAGTTTCACACAATCGAGATGCGACAGGCCCCCGATGGGATCGCCGCCGATTCCAATGCAAGTCGATTGACCGTACCCGCGAGAAGTGAGTTGCCAAACCGCTTCGTAAGTGAGCGTGCCGGAACGCGAGATGACGCCGATGTTACCTGGCTTATGAATATACCCGGGCATGATGCCAATTTTGCACGCGCCTGGAGTGATGATTCCCGGGCAATTCGGCCCGATCAGTCGCGATGGTTTTCCGCGCATCAGCGCTTTGACTCGCATCATGTCCATCACCGGAATTCCTTCGGTGATGCAAACAACCAGTTCCACCCCGGCATCCACGGCTTCAAGAATTGAATCAGCGGCCGCCGGTGCAGGCACAAAAACCATCGAGGCATTGCATTCGGTTTTTTGTCGTGCCTCCCACACCGTATCGAACACCGGCACCTTGCCATCGAACATTTGTCCGCCTTTGCCTGGAGTGACACCTGCAACAATGTTCGTGCCGTAATCCATGCATTGCCGTGTGTGAAACGCGCCTGCGCTGCCTGTGATTCCCTGAACCACGAGGCGTGTGCTCTTATCGACTAATATTGACATGATAGGAATGAGGAATGACGAACGTCTAATGTCGAAGGAATGACGAAATCCAAATGACAAAACGAAACTCGCATGCCTTCATCATTTGAGCATTCGAGCTTCCTTCGTCCTTCGTCATTCGTGCTTCGTCATTTTCTCTTGTGCACGACCAGCTTGTTCCCATCTGGATCGCGAAATTGCGCCATCCAACACACGGGCGTTTCAAGTTTTTCCATATCGAAAGTAACACCGCGCGCTTTAAGTTTGTCGATCGCGGCATCGATATCTTCTACCTCAAAAGCGATCGTGGTACCGTCGCGTGACGGTTTCCACGCTGGATGACAGCCAACACCGATGGTGGTTGGGCCAAGATCGTACTCGACCCAGGCGCCATCCATTTGGGTTCGCGCAGGTTTTAGCTCAAGCGTTTCCTGATAAAACTTCCGCGACCGCTCCTTGTCTGAAACGGCTACGGCAACAAATGCAACTTCCTTGATCATGTGTTATTCCTTTTTTAGTTTGTGGATAATAATCTTATTACCATCCGGATCCTGGACGACGGCCATCCAGCACACCGGGCTCTCAATTCCTTCGGCCGCAAATCGGGCATTCGCTTGCTTCAGGCTCTTCATGGCGGCGTCAAAGTTTTCGACTTCGATGGCGACGCTTGTACCGTCTTCGGATGGCTTCCATTGATCGCCCACGCTACCGATAGCCAGCGTGTCCGGACCAATCTCGTATTCAATCCAAACACCTTCGCCAAATTCACCTGAGACCTTGAGTCCGAGCACGCCTTCGTAAAAGGCGCGTGCACGTTTTATGTCCGTTACCGGGACTCCGGTAAATGCAATCTTCTTCGCTTTCATTTTTTTCCTGCTGCCGCTTTCACGGCCTTTTGAGCGGCATCGGCCAAATCATCAGCCGCAATGACGGCCAGACCCGAATCCGCGATCAATTTTTTTCCTGCTTCGACATTGGTTCCCTCGAGGCGAACGATCAGCGGCACCGATAACTTTAGCGTCTTTGCTGCGTTGATGATTCCCTGCGCAATGATGTCACATTTCATGATACCGCCAAAAATATTGACTAGGATCGCTTTTACTTTCTTGTCGACGATTAGAATCTTGAACGCTTCAGTCACCTGTTCTTCTGTGGCGCCGCCGCCCACATCAAGGAAGTTGGCCGGCTCCCCGCCGTAAAACTTGATGATGTCCATCGTGGCCATCGCGAGACCGGCTCCGTTCACCAGGCAGGCGATGTTTCCGTCGAGACCGATGTAATTAAGACCATGCTTCGACGCTTCGACTTCGCGCGGGTCTTCCTCAGCAATATCGCGCAGCGCCGCAACGTCCGGATGACGATAAATGGCATTGTCGTCGAAGTTGAACTTCGCATCGAGCGCCAGCACATCGCCTTTTCTTGTCACAACGAGCGGATTCACCTCGACCATCGAACAATCGTATGCAGCGAACGTGCGGTAGAGTCCTTCAAATAATTTCGAAGCGCTCTTCAACTGTGACGACTCGAAGCCGAGTTGCTTCGCGAGTTTCCGAGTCTGAAATGGCTGTAGACCTGCCAACGGATCGATTGGTTCGCGAATAATTTTCTCCGGCGATTTCGTCGCCACGGCTTCAATTTCAACACCACCTTCGGTACTGGCGACAATTACAGGCGCGGCTGTCGTCCTATCGAGCAAGACGGCAAAATAAATTTCGCGCGCAATGTCGGCGGATTCGGCCACTAGCACTTTGTTTACCTGGCGACCGGCTGGTCCTGTCTGATGGGTAACCAGGATCTGACCTAACATTTTTGCCGCGACATCACGCACTTCCGCCGGTGTCTTGAGAACGTGTACTCCCCCTTTGAATCCGTTTGTGAACGTGCCTTTGCCACGGCCGCCGGCGTGAATCTGCGCTTTAACGACGATATCAATGTCGCCGAGTTCGCGCGCAATTTGCTCCGCTTCGTCTAGTGTTGACGCGACCCTCCCTCGAGTAGTGGCTACATCAAATTTCTTGAGCAATTCCTTGGCTTGATATTCGTGAATATTCATCTGTGGCTGGGCAGAAGTGGAATTAGCGTGCTACAGGCTGGTCAGCAACGGTTTTCTCATAATGTGCTTGCGTTGTCTGAATCGAACCCCCTACCCTCACCACCTATGAACAACCTCTCGAGAATCAGCACCTTAGCCTGTGCCGTGATCATAACACTCTCCCTTTCGCTGTACGCTGGCACGTCCACGCAAGAGAAAGCATTTACGGACAAGTACAAAACTGCGTTTGAAGGAAAGGACACGGCCACGTTGGAATCTTTCCTTTACACGCAAGGCGCCGACCCGGCGATTGTCGGTTTCTACAAGATGATGCAGTCAGGAGAAGCCGGGGAGAAAATCTCCAACATCGAGCTGGTCGAACTTACGCCGGAGGACGCAAAAAAAGCAGCGACACCAATGGATTCGCCGACGGGTGGTAAAGTTTGCCTGACACTCAAGCCGACCAAGAAACTCATCATCAAGGTCGAGAAAAAAGACGCCAACGGCAGCTCAACCAGTACGAGCGAAAACTTCATCGCCGAGAAAGACGGCAAGTTTGTTATCCCTGTGCCGGGACCGTGTAAGTAGCTTGTCGGAAGCCGGTCACAAGAATGCGAATGCTGTAGCCACGGCAGAGCCTGCCCGCCGCGGCCGGTGCGCCGTGCCGATTTACACAGGCAACGTTGCCCCTATTTTCCTCTCACTTCGAAAAGCGTTCCCACAGTACGCTGCTCCGTGGGAGGTTTGAGAGAGTTAACAAAATTCCGAAACCGCTCGGAGAAGACTTCAGGACGAAGCTTCCAATACTCAGCGATGCCAGGCGCGGCGACATAATGCCGGAGAAGTCCATGCCAGCCTTCCCAGAGCTGCTTGTCCATCATTCCATAAACATAATGAAAGTGAATTGTCTCGAACGCTTTCAAGAATTGGTAGGCAGCATGGAAAAAACGCGCCCGCTCCTCGACAGAGAGCGAGCCGATGTCTTCCAGACCAATCCGCCAGATTCGCTCCACTTCAGCGTTCTCCATGAAAGGTTTGGTGACCTCGCGAAGGGCCGTCGCCGCGGCGTCTTGAGTCGCAAGCTTGGCCACACGCGTGCTCCGATGGACTTGCACCGCGAGGTACAACACCGACAGGACGACAGCGATCGACCCGACTAATTGCGAGATGGCGCTGATCGCGTCCCAGTTCATCACCGTGTTATACCACAGGTGAATACGTTGTCGCTATTTGCACGAGGCGCCCATCAATATTGTCGCAAAGAAAAGCAAAAACCTTCAGCCTTACGGCGTTTTAACAAACGTGTGCAACACAGCTAGCCACTTTCCACTCCGTTTGTTCCACACTGTGGCCGCGTAATAGGTACCCGATGTATCACGATCGGACGAAGTCGATTGGGTAGTAACTTTGTATTTGATTATCGCCATTTTGGGACTCAAAAGCGTCACTTTCATGTCGGCGAACGAGTAATTCCGCAGATCAGTCTTCTGCATGTCCTCAACTTCAGCGTCCGCATCTTTGATTCCTTCGGCGTCAACCGCGCTGAACTCAGGGTCCAGGTATTGCTTAAACAAATTTGTCTGTTTGTTCTTGAATGCATCTGTGACGGATTTTTCCAACTTTTCTATTGCCGCCTCTTTACTCGCAGATCTCAGCGTCTTGAACGGAGTCGGACTCGAGCTAGCACTCGCACTCGGACTCGGACTTGCCTGGCCAAAGCAAATGGAACCAGCTGCAAGCAAGCTTAAACAACAAAGACTAAATTCTCTTTTCATAAGAGATTCTTAGGACAGACGACCGGTGTGGTCGACTGTTTTCTGGCCGCCTGGCGGCTGAGCCTTTATTGACCGATGACTGGCTCGCTGCAACTGATTACGATATCGCGCCGAGTTGCTCCGGCCAACCTTGATTTGCACATGACGTTACTTTGTGGGTTAGCGCAGCGCCTTCGCCTTGTGGACTACCCAGCCGAGCGCCGCGTTGGGAGTAATAGGTAGGGCACGCAGCTCCGCGAATCCGGCTTTGAGCTGCGGTGCAGACGCTCCGGGCGTTTGAGCAAGCGTTGGCAGGGTGCTCTCGACTACCGCGGCGACGTACGGGACTTGGCGGGTGAGACCCTCGCCGGCATAAGCAAGGCGGATCTCGCCGGGATCAACGGACGTAAACCCTGCTTCCACTAGCCATTCGGGGAGGCGACTGCCAGCATCGCTTCGAGCCGCGGCCTCCATTGTCCGGGCCACAGTAACGAACAACGCTTTGAGTGCCTGACTGCTTGGAGATGCCCAAATGGTGTTGTAATCAACCTCGATTGTTGTCAGCGTGCCGCCCGGCACCAGCACACGTCGCGCTTCCCGCAGGGCAGCGACCGGATCCGGCAAATGCTCGAGGAACCACATCATCCACACGTGGTCGAAGGTCGCCTCTGGAAAGGGTAGCTCGAGTGCGTCCGCTTGGCGAAGGTCAGCCTCCAAACCGAGCTGAGCGAGGTGAGCGCGAGCTGCTCCGAGCTGGCGCGCCTCGATGTCCACGCCAGCCAGGATGATTCCAGGGAATGCCACGCCCAGGATGCCCAGCACCGCACCGACGCCACAGCCGACTTCAAGCAGGCGTGTTCCTGGATAGAGTGTCGTACCTGCCAGAATCAATTCATCGCGCCAATGCTCCGCCTGCCGCAATAGACGTTCCTGCTCAGCGGTCGCGTAGCCATGGACATACTCCTCGGTGACTCGGCTACTCGTAATGTCGAGTTTTTTCATTAGTGATGTTTATGCCTATACATTAACACGTTCGAATCCTCTTTTCTGGTCCGCTGACTTCCGATCCGACAAAGGATTCGTTCTAGCGAACGCCCGACTTTAGTCGTTCACTTCACACCGCAGGAGGTAAGGGCGGTTCTGGCGGTATAGGCGGCGCATCGGACGGAATCGGCAAAGACTGCAGCGGCATAGAGCTTGTCCACACGTCGTAGTCCGGACCGAACTGGCGAAGGAACGAGAGCGAAAACGCCTGAAGTAATACAAACACTGGTAGTAAAATCACTGTGCCAATGTAAGGGATCGCTGCGATGCAGCAGGTGGCACAGATCGCCAAACAACTGATCAGTCCGGTCGCAATCACCAGGACAACCAGGAACAAGCAATAGAGAACAATCTCGCCGGGGTGTGTTGCGATCAACGACACTGCCGCGCGAAAAGCCTCATAAGGTCGACAACGACGGCGGTACATCACTGGCACCATGAAGCTCGCAATCAATGCCCATGCAATGATCACGACCAGGATCGCAAATACCCATGCCGCGATTGCCAATATGACAAAGAGATCCAGGCTATCTCGATGTAGATAGTAAGAATGATCCTTAATTCCGAGGATGATCAGCGGCAGCGAGACCAGTGCCGCAAAAAGGAGAACGACAAAAGCAATCAGTAACCAAAAGAGGAAATAGCCGTTACCCTCTTTCCGAAATTCGCGCCACGGTTCGGCAATCGCGCCGCGGTTCTTTACAATGCAATCAATAAACATGAAGCGCCCACGTGCCCGCAGCCAGGCACACAGGACGATCAGCGCAAGAAGGGACAATATCAGGAGAGAAATGCCAAGCACCAAAATCGGATGCGGAATCTGGCTGATCGCGTCATTTATCTTCTGCGCTTCTTCGCGGCGATCGAACTGATAATTGAAACCGCCGCCGCCACTGCCCAGGTTCGCCAGCCAGGCGCCGAAGCCAATTACCAACCATTTCTTCAAATCAAACGGCTGAAAAAGGATCTTCTTCATCAGCTCGACTGCTTCACCAAACGGCTTGAAGATTTCAATGTTGCGTTCGGTCCCGTTCATTCACCGGATTCTGAAATGTTTTCAACCAAATGATCAAGCCTGGTGTAGTGCATGCATTGGTTTGCTGCGTCTTTAACCCGCGCCCTCCTGCTGTTTCACACGATTTGAGTTGTAGAGCAAGCGCATCGCTTGCCATGTCTATAGGGGGCAAGCGAAGCGCATGCCCTACAATTCCTTCTTTGCGGCGATCGTGCGCTGTAGTGTCCGCTGTCCTCAGCGGATAGTAGGGTGGCCCCGTGGCGGCTGCGCTGAGGACAGCGCACGCTACAGCACGGTGCCGCGTGGTTGTTTAGTGACCGAGCCGCGTCATGTTACTTCTCGATGTCATTTGGAAAACGTCGTTATCCCGTTGGCGCGGAGCTCATCGGGCCTGATCAAACGCACTTCCGCGTCTGGGCGCCAAAGGCCCAGCGTGTCGATCTTGTTCTGGAAGACAGTGCAGCGAAAACTCCAGGGCAGGAATTTCACGGGCTGGCACCAGAAAAGGGCGGATATTTTTCCGGTTCTGCCAACGCTGGCGCGGGCGCCTGCTATCGTTTTCGCGTAAACGACAGGTTTTATCCGGATCCCGCATCACGCTTTCAACCTGATGGTCCACACGGTCCTTCCTGCATTGTCGATCCGGCCGGGTTTCGGTGGACCGATTCGCACTGGCCGGGAATCAGCTTGAAAGGCCAGATCATTTACGAAATGCATATCGGCACCTTCACGAAGGAGGGAACGTGGCGTGCCGCTGCGCAGCAATTGCAAGAGCTGGGACGCATCGGAATCACTGCGATCGAGATGATGCCGGTAGCGGATTTTCCCGGCAGGTTTGGTTGGGGATACGATGGCGTCGACCTTTTCGCTCCTTCGCATCTGTACGGGGTTCCGGACGATTTGCGTAGCTTCATCGATCGCGCGCACTCGTTAGGCCTGGGTGTCATTCTCGACGTCGTCTATAACCACTTCGGTCCGGACGGAAATTATCTGGGTGCTTTTTCCGACGATTATCTAACTCGCGGAAACGAAAATGAATGGGGCGACGCGATCAATTTCGACGGGCCGGATTCAGCATCGGTCCGTGAGTTTTTCATCACCAATGGACGCTACTGGATCGAGGAATTTCATTTTGATGGTTTTCGCTTCGACGCGTTGCATGCAGTCCGCGATCGGTCCAACGAGTACATCATTGGCGCAGTCGGGCGCGCGGCGCGCAAGGCAGCCGGCCCGCGCTCAATTATTCTGATCGCGGAGAACGATTGGCAGGAAGCAAGGATGGTGAGACCACGCGGCCAGGGCGGTGACGATTTGGACGGAATGTGGAACGACGATTTTCATCACAGCACCGTGGTCGCATTAACCGGGCGCAAGGAAGCCTACTATGACGACTACCGTGGCACGCCGCAGGAATTTATTTCCGCCGCGAAACATGGTTTCCTTTACCAGGGTCAGGCACTCTCGTGGCGAAAAGCATTGCGTGGATCGCCTACTTTCGGCATTGCGCCGGAGGCCTTCGTCTGCTTTATCGAAAACCACGATCAAATCGCGAATACCGGACCGGGTGAACGAGTCCGTTTTCAAACTTCGCCTGCGCGTTATCGGGCGATGACAGCTCTACTCTTGCTTGGACCGTGGACACCACTGCTGTTTCAGGGAGAAGAGTTCGGCGCGTCGAGCCCGTTCATGTTTTTTGCCGACATAGGCGATGTTTCCGTGCGCAATGCAATACGAAAAGGCCGCGCCGAATGGCTGGCGCCGTTCCTATCGCTCAGCGAGGAAGAAGCGCGGAAGGCTTTGCCAGCGCCCGATGATCCGGACGTATTCGAGCGCTGCAAACTCGATTTCTCCGAGCGCGAAAGAAATCAGCAGCTTTACGATCTGCATATCGATCTTTTGAAATTGCGAAAGGAGGATTCGCGTTTTCGTCAGCAAACTCGTGACAGCATCGATGGCGCAGTCTTGGGAACCACGAGTTTCGTCCTTAGATATTCCTCGAAGGAGACTGACGATCGCCTGTTGTTAGTCAATTTCGGAGAACGCCAGGTTTTGCATCCTGCTTCAGAACCTCTTCTCGCGCCGCCATCGCGCTGTATCTGGGAAACAATCTGGACAAGTGAGTCTCCCAGCTACGGCGGAGCAGGCGCCACTGCCACCGCGACTAAGGAGCAATGGGTTCTGCCAACTGAAACCACGGTAGTGCTGCGACCCACGCTTGGAGAGTGACGCACCTACCATCATCAGACTTTTCGTCCGAATTTTTTCTCTAACTCTGGAAGCGAAATCTGAATCATGGTAGGCCGTCCGTGAGGACAGCAATAAGGCAGATCACAGTCGAGTAAATCGCGAATCAGTTTCTCTATCTCGGGAAAACGCAGCGGATCATTGGCCTTGACGGCGTGCCGACAAACTGTCGTGGCAATCATCTCCTCGCCCAAGCGCATTGGCGAGGTGCTGTTGCCAGCGCTCTTCAGATCGTCAATCACTTTGCGCATGAATTGCGCCGGATCTGAAACGTTCAAGAAACCAGGGAGACTATCGATCTTGAACGTGCCCGGGCCGAAACTCTCAATCCCGATTCCCATTTTTTGCAGGATCGATACGTTGCGTTCGATCCAATCGGCGTCTCGCGGCGGAACATCAAAGGTCTGAGGTAGGAGGAGCTTTTGCGTTGGGACCCCCTGCTCTTCCATTCTTCGGCGCAGTTCTTCGAAGAGAATCCGCTCGTGCGCGGCATGCTGGTCAACAAGAACGAGCCCGTCGGCATTTTCCATCAAGACATAAAGCTTGCTTAACACACCGATGATCTGGAATTGCTGCTGAGCAGCGAGCTTTCGTGAAGCCTCCGGAGTCTGCGTATCGCCGGCCGAATCGGCGCGCGACCCCGGCAGGCGGAGCGCCTGCCCTACAGTTTCTGGAACTCGTGCGCGGCCGGGGTCAACGACTCCGGCTACAATTGAACCCAGATGTGGCAACTCGCGATGTAACTCTTCCGGAGCTGGTACTTCGGGTCGTAACTTGAGGTCGGGAGCTGTTTTTTCGGGAACAGCTGTAGGTGCGATCAAAGGTCCGCGAAATTTTTCCTGCCAGGCCATTCGGCCGCGCTCCAAGGTTTGTTGGATTGAATCGACGATCGCCTCCCGGACTGCGCTGGGATCACGAAAGCGCACTTCGCGCTTCGCCGGATGAACGTTTACGTCGACAGCCGCAGGATCGAGTTCCAGAAAAAGAAAGGTAACCGGATACTGACCTTTCATCAGCGCGGTATGATAGCCCTCACGGATAGCCGCAGTGAGAAGCACGTTTTCAATAGCTCGCCCGTTTACAAAAATGAGTTGCTGGGCCCTGGTCTGCCGACTCAGTCCTGCCTGCCCGATGAAGCCACCGGTGCGAATGTTCCGTGAAGGCGCATCGGTTATCTCCACAAGGCGTTTCAATAACTCCATACCATAAAGGTCCCGGATCCTATCGCCCAGCGTCGCCGCAGCCGGTAACTGAAATAACATGCGGTCGTCTCGTAATAACGAAAAGCCAATCTGAGGATGGCCGATGGCCTGCAAATGGATCTGATGCTCGATGTTGCGACTTTCGGTATTTTCGGAGCGAAGAAATTTTCGGCGCGCTGGCAGGTTATAGAAAAGCGAGCGTACCTCCACTTGCGTCCCTGGCGCTTCGCCGCCATCGCGCACGATCTCGATCTTGCCCCCGTTGACGACGATTTCGGTTCCTGCCACTGCGTCTCGCTCGCGAGTGGTCAGACGAAATCGCGACACGCTGGCAATGCTTGGCAATGCTTCGCCGCGAAATCCCAATGTAGCTACAGCTTGCAGATCGGCAGCCGACCGAATCTTGCTCGTGGCATGTCGTTCGAGAGACAGCAGCGCGTCATCACGATCCATACCGCAGCCGTCATCGATCACTCGGACGAGCGAGATTCCTCCGCGACGAATCACTGAATCGATTTTACGCGCTCCGGCGTCGATGCTGTTTTCAATCAACTCCTTCACTACTGAAGCCGGTCGCTCCACGACTTCGCCCGCTGCGACCTGGCTGGCCACGGTCTCTGATAACAATCGGATCCGGCTCATTTTCTATTTCAAATTGTAGATTCCAGATCGCCGATTGCGAAGAAAAACGGCGAACCCATCATTCGTTCGCCTTTGGCTATCTAATTTGCCATCGTCTTCAGAGAAGCCATCCACTTCGCTAATTGCCGAAGGTGGAACGCGTTGTCCTCAACGCGTTGAGAAAATGCAACGATCGGCTCGTTTTGACTTGGTTACGCTGCAGCCGTATTTTCTGGAAGTATGATTAACGTCACGGACAACGCTGTGCGACAACTCCAAAGTTTGCTTCCGGCGCAGGACGAGAATTCGCGAAAGGGTCTACGCGTCCAGGTTGCGAAGGGCGGCTGTTCAGGTCTGCATTATGAGATGACTCTCGAAGAAAAAAAAGATGGCGATGCCGTGGTGGAGCGGGACGGAATGCATTTTTTTATCGACAACGAAAGCATCCCTTACCTGCGCGGCTCGACCCTGGATTTTAGCGGTGGTTTGGCCGGCACCGGTTTTCGGGTCGTGAATCCAAACGCATCGCGCACTTGCGGATGCGGTTCGTCGTTCGAAACGACACAATCAGCTTGAAACCGGGTAATCTTCTCGTGCTGGCCTGATGGACTATGGTGCCTATCCATACGAGGACGAGCCATACGCTCGTCCGCGACGGCGGATCAATTATTTTGCCTGGACAGTTGTCATCCTGCTGCTGACTGGTTTCGCGTTAGCTGCGTGGCTGGGCAGTTTTTACATCTTCAACCAACCCGAACGCCCCGACAGCTATCGGATTTTACAAAGGCTGCACAAGATCGAGGCACCCAAGCGTTTTGAACTGACGGCCGCGCCCGCAGGCGAATTTCTAAATTCAAAGCAACTCTACGAGCGCTATTCGGAACTGGGCAACGCTGAACTCGCGAGGACGAATGGAGAGCTGGCACGTAATTATATTCGGAATTATCAGACGGTGCGCGGCCTGGTTCCCTACGTCGTTGGCAGATTCAAGATTGTCGCTGTCCGAGAGCTCGGACCGGGCGATGTGTTTACCTCCGGCATGGTCGCGTTAACCAATGCTGTCGATAACGGCGAATTGCTCATGGAACATCTTTACCCCGCGAATCCGGAGGCTCTGCCACTCATGAAACAGACGCTTAATGTCGGATTGGAAATCAAGTTGGAGCGCTCACATGACATTTCTTCGGTGCTTCACGCCGAGCGTTTGGTCGATGGCCGCATAATGATTACGGCCGTCCCCCTGCTTTACGGGAGTTATACAGTCACACGTGGTCTGGGGACCTTTCGCCTCGAGCCGCCGCTCAGTCTCAACCTGGTCGCGGGCTGGCCATTGTTTAAGGCGCCAGAACGCAAGGAAATTGAACAACATTACGCAGAGCACCAGCAAAAAGCGGCAATAGCGCAAGGCGGTCCGGTTTCCGTACCTGGCATCGGCGCCAGCGCGACGCCGCCGCCCGCTCCGAATGAATTGGTTCGGGTCGAGCAAGCGATTGCAATTGGTAAACCGCCCGCTGCGCCAGTCCTGGCAAAGAATGAAAAGCTCGCTAATCCCACTCCGCCGCCGAAAGGTAAACGGGGCAAGAAACAAAAACTAGAATCCCCACCTCCGGCATCGATTCCTCCCCAGCCCGTAGTTGCACAGAAGCCCGCTGCTCCAGGCGGGACACCCTTTACACTGGCGTCTGCAGCGACGCCGCCGAGGGTTCCTGTGGCTACACCAGCGCCAGCTGCGAACACCGCCAACGCTCAAGCTCCAGCAGCCGCCCAGGCCGCTTCTGTTTCAACCGCAACGCCAGTGCCAGTTCTGCCAGCTCAACCGGCTCCGCCGGATGCTTCCAATGTAGCTCTCGCTTCAAACGCGGGCGGTGGCAGTTGGAAAACATTTTCGCCGGGCAAAATGCCGCTTGGCCGGCTGATAGGAGCAAGCGATCTGCGTGACGTTGCTGATCACGGGCTTGCGGGTGAACGCGTTTATTTGAAGGGACAATTCGTCGTGAATTTTTCCGACGCCAACAAGGCTGTGCTGCGTCCGCGCACGAAACTGACGGACAAAGTGCTGCACTTCGGCGGCTCTTCCACGCGGATCATTGTGGAATTTCCAGCCGGCTATGTTCCACCGCGGCAGGGAGCGGAAGTGAGCCGCGATGAACAGCGGCCATACGAGATCACCGAAGTGCGCAGACAGGAAGACGGACAGCTTAACGTCTTTGTGCGCGAGATCATACAGCCCAATTAAATGACAAATGACGAATGTCTAATGACGAAGGAATGACGAAATCCGAATAACGAAGCGTTTGTTTCGAGTGGTTTCGTCATTTGATCATTCGGATTTCGTTCGTCATTCGTCATTCGTGCTTCGTCATTCTTAACCAGTCGCGTGGTTCGCGGGCTAATCGAGACCTACTCCGTGCGCGATTTTAAAATTAATTTGGCATCCCTGATCTCCATCGTGCCGACACCGGAGCCATTGCGGTACTCGGCGAGATAATCTCGCAACCGCTTCGAACGATATTTCCAGCTCAATAGATCCGGCGGAACGGTCTCGTTGTTTACGCTAATTCGGCTCAACTGCAGGTTTTCAAGTGATTCCGCGCTTTTTAGTTCGACCGCGATATCACCGTTAAAATAATAACCCGACCAGGGAATAATTTCTCCGAGAGGAACGCTCGCCTGGCACCGCAGCCGATCTCCGTCAATCGAGACAAAAATCTTGCCGCGCATGTCCTGGTTGGTGGAAATCAAGGTATTGATGTCATCCGACGTCAGCTCAAGCTCGGCGGGTTGACCCGCTCGGGCCTTTTGTTCGAAATCCTCACAGCGCTCGTGGACAGATTGAATTTGCGCGTCCGACGCGGTGAACCCAGGTATCGGCATCTGCGTTTGACCAATGGCGTGCGCTTTCGTCAGCCAATAAAGGCCGTGGAAAATTGCCGAGTGCTGGTACATACCCCAATACATCCCGGCAAAACAAGCGATTCCTAACACAATCGCAAACACCACAAGGATAAGGCAGCCTCGCCCGAAGCACCCCAATCCTCTTCTTCGTGGCGGCGCGTCAACCCAACCGTTCATATCTTCTGATGCGACTCCGCGTCCATCTTCGCCTGCGCTCCCATCAGCTTATCGTAAAGCTCCCGCAACCCTTCACCAATTACGCGCGTTCCTACGAGGAGCGGCATGAAATTCGTATCACCATTCCAGCGTGGGACGATGTGAATATGCAAGTGGTCCGTCACCCCTGCGCCTGCGCACTCGCCAAGGTTCAAACCGATGTTAAAGCCCTGAGCCTTCGTCACGGTGCGCAAAAGCGCCTGCGCGCGCGCGACCAAATTCCACAGCTCGACGATCTCATTCTCACCGAGCGCAGAGAGCTCCGCCGTTTTTCGATACGGCACCGCCATCAAATGGCCGACCGCATACGGATACCGGTTCATCATCAGGAACACGTTCTTTCGCCGTGTGATCACCAAATGCGCGGCGTCATCGCTCGCTTGCGCCGCCGCGGCAAGAAAATTCAAGTCGCGCGGTTCCTTTTCGAAATACTCCACTCGCCACGGTGCCCACAGCGTCTCCAACTCTTTTTTTGGAAATTCTTCCATCGACAAACCTAATCGCCACCGAGATTAGAAATCATGAACCGGAAAGTCGAGCCACCATTTCTGTTTCACTCTCGCGGCGGCCGTTTCGGTTGCGGAACTATCGTTTCGGCTTGCCTCGGCTTTGGCTTGGATTGTACTTTCGAAAGTAAGAACTGGCTGCAAAATGCGGCGAAAAACGGTTAGCCCGCTCAAACACAATAGGAGGTACCATTATGCGACGCGTTCCTTTCGGAGTTCTGATTGTTAACATGTTCTTTTTGTCCAGCCGCCTCGTTGCCGGTGATCAGCCCGTAGCCGAAGACGAACTCATCAGACTCAAACGTGAGTACGCCGATGTTTTTGCCCTTCAGGGCCCATCGAAAGCCGAGATCCTGGCCATCGCGAGGATTTTGCATGCGAAGCCCGAGATAGCGATCGATCAAACAGCGGCGAGTGGCGAATACTGTTTCAACAGCGGCCTCGGTACAATGGTTCACTTTGCTACCCAACCAGAGCGCACGCCGGAAGACGTTGTTTACGAATTCGACGCCTCTGGGCTGATCATGGCAGGCTTGGACCCGGCTCGACTGCAACAGCTGCCTGAACTAGGCCGAATGACGCCCGGCGTATGGTATTTCCTTCCACACGGACAGCAAGATCCACATCACACACATGCGATGCCTCGTCCTACGATAGCCATTGCTATCAACGTCAAGTGAATCAAAGAGCGGCTTAATCGGTGGCAGCCCGTTGGCCTCCTCCGCCGACTTCTGGACTTACTGACAAATCGAATTACAAAATCGAATCATGCGAACATTGACAAAGCTGATCCTGATGATCGCCGTGTTACCGTTGACTACCACGAGCAAGTTGAATGCCTCTCCAGAGGAGGACGCGAAGGCCGTTACCGCGTTAGATACAAAATATCAAGCCGCGGTAAAGGCTAATGATACCGCAACAATGGACCAGATTTTAGCCGACGACTTCGTTCTGGTAACAGGCCGTGGCAGTGTCTTTAGCAAAGCCGACCTGCTTGACTCGGCTCGAAAGAAGGAGGTCACCTATGAGCGCCAGGACGAGGAACCGGGAACACAAAAGGTGCGAGTCTGGGGCGACACTGCCGTAGTAACCGCGTTCCTATGGATCAAGTCGGTGCAAGCAGGGAAACCGGCCGATTACAAACTATGGTTTAGCGATACTTATGTTCGCACTCCAACAGGGTGGCGCTACGTATTCGGTCAGGCTTCCCTTCCACTGCCTAAAACAGCGTCCAAGTAACCGGTTTAGGCTTGTTTCCCTGCGCTCGGATGGCGATAAAGAAGAAGCCATGCACTCTTTTTATTCGAAGTCTCTCATGAGTAGGAGCCGAAATAGGTGAAACAACCTTTCGTCGAATTGTAGTTAGACCTCGACACGTCTCACACCTTTATGCCATCGTCCGCACATGAAAAACCTCCTTCTCGGGATTGTAATCGGTTTATGCATCATCGCATTCGTGAAAGCATCTAGTCCACTTGACTCCGGACAGGTTGTTTGGCTTCCAAATACGTATGGGACTGTCAATGGCCACGGTTACCAGCTTGGCCTCGCACCAGACGGCAGGGTCGTATGGCAAAAATTCGGTCGATAACCTCAGTAGTTTCGCATAGTCGCAGTCGTGGTGTGACGGAGACCTAACCGATTCGATGAAGCCAACGGCCCTTTTCGCCGTACGTGCCCTAGCTTTTTTTGCTCGCCTTCCGATTTGCTCGCTGTTGGAATGCTCTTCTTAGCAAGACTGATGCCCACCCTAATGAAAGCTTTTCGATCTTTCACTTCCGTTGTCGGTATCGTGGTGTGTATTTGCGGATGCGCCACTTCGGGCTCAGACCGCGTCGTTCAAATCGGACCGAGCACTTACAAGATGGTCGGTCTTGGCAAGTCTACTGATTCTTCCGGCAATGCAGTCAAAGCGCGGCTCTACCAGCAAGCTGCGGAGTTCTGTCGGAGCAAAGGTGGCGAGATGATTCCCTTGAACAGCACAGCACAGGACTCGAAACCCGGACAGTATGCCTCTGCGGAGATTCGGTTCAAGTGCGTGCCTGCAAGCAGATGATCGTGCGAAGAAGGCGAGCGTGATGATTACGCGAACCCTCTAACCAATCGATGAAGCCAACGGCCGCTGATCGAATGATCGCATGCGGGTTTGCCACGACACCCTCGACGTCGTCTCGGTGCCCGGCTACCCTAGTGTGATTCTCGTCTTCGCGCTCACGCACTCCCGCCGTATTGTTGTTCAACGCTAGCCGTGGCTTATGATGTTTTCTTTCCGCGAAAACACCCTCCGGGGTTCCTGTCGATGTGGCACGGGTTGATTCGCCTTCTACCCGGAAGGCTGACCTTCTCGGGTCTGCCCATCCATGTCGCTCGTATCCCGGCGGCTCCATTCCCGCGGGCTCCATTCTCTTTCTCGTTAGATAGAACTGGGTCTCAGGCCACTTCCCGTCGAGACCGGCCCGAGACACGCAAACAGAGGACAGCATCGCGCACCAGCGCAATCAATCGCTGAGCTCTTGACCCAAGACGGCAGCGAGTTGAGGCAACCCGTCTCGAGTCGTAGCGTAGGCGCAGATATAACGCTGGAGAGAAGTGAGCAAATGCCAAAATATCTCGACCGGTAAACTGGGCGGGCAGCAAATGATTATCATCGCCAGGTGCACTGGTTTCCCAGAGACTGACGGTAACGCGATCGCTACTTTTTATCTTTTCCACTGCCGCAACTTTCGAATCCTCGGGGTTTCAATCTTTGGAAACCTATGACGCTATGAACTGGAGAAAATCCGTTTTCCTTGGTTGCGTGGTAGCGTGCATTTTCGCAGCCTCGATTGCGAAGGCGCAGATGAGGGGGCGCGGTAACACGCCACGTTCGATTGCCCGAATGCCAATGCACCGCGCTCCGATGCCAGGTTCGATGGACCAGGTGCCTATGCGCCGCGCTCCAATGACGAATTCAGCCTCGGACCTTCGACGCTTTAACCGTTTCAACTATAAAGACTTTGATCAAGCTAATCGGTTTCGTCGCTTCAAGCATTTCAACAAAATCATCTTTATCGGCAACTTCGCCTCTCCATGGCGGTGGGGTCCTTGGTGGGCCTGGAACTGGACCTACCCATACGGCTCCTACGCATATCCCTATCCATCCGACTACTCCAGCTACTCCGGCTACGGAAACGCGTATAATAACTATGGTTATGATTATGGCTATGGATCGACCGGCTATGATTACGGATATGTCTCCCCGCCTCTGAGATACTACGACTACACCAATGACGATGAGAGTGCTGTGCGCAATGTTCTCGCGGAATACGAAGTTTCTTGGAACGGCCATGACGCGGCCGCCTTCGGTCGTCTCTTCACCGAAGACTGTGACTACGTAAGCATCGACGGTGTCCACTGGAAGGGAGTGCAGGAGATTGTCCAGCGACACTCGGAACTGTTTCGGAAGAGATTAAAGACTGCCGTTCGGAAGCTTACCAGTGTAGAAGTTCGCTTTTCAACGCCCGATGTTGCACTTGTCGATGCTACGTGGAACGTCACGGGTTCAGGTCGTCCCGCTGGAAAGGCCGTTCCAGTTCTGAAAGAAATCACCACGATGGCGATGGCCAAAACTAACGGGAAGTGGCTAATCACGTCTTTTCAGAACACGCAGAGCGGGGACTGAGCGATCTGATTGCCGGTCCACTTTTCTCGGAACTTCGCCGCTTCGGCTCCGTAGAACGAGGTGACGAATGCACAACGAAGGCGAGCAAAATTCGATAACTGCGCAAAAAGAGACTGAAAGGCTTGCTGGTGAACTGGAAATCGACTATCAGCGCAATAGGGTGATGTTTTATCCGAACGCGCTGCGCGAGCTTACATTTAGCTTACCGCTCACGCCATCGGACGTCGATGTCGTGCGGGGTCTGGCGCAGATTACTCGAAAACTGGAAACGCACGGTTTGCGCAACTAGAGGGACGGAAATCAAGCTGCCGCGTGTGACGATTGGGTCCCCGGCCCGATTGCTGAAAATTTGACTCATTCGCTCCCGCCAGCGGTGGCTCAGCTCTGTCTCGTTAGATGCCCTAGCCAAAACGACCGCCGTTTTTTTGCATTGGCACGGTTCCGTCGCCCCACGGTTCCTATCCGCAAGGAAGTCTTGACATTTTTAACGCGCTGCCAGTAAAAGGCTGTTTGCTTTGCAGGAGCGCGATCAATGAAACAATGCAGTAAGCCCGCGATTAGAGGGCATCTTCTTCGAGGTGCCTTTTACCTGATTCTCCTTGTAGCCATTTGCGTGATCCCGTTCGCTCTCGGACAGCGAGCCACAACCAAACAAAGCGCGGTCGCGGCCCCGCTGCTTTTGGGATCGGGGCCACTCGCGATATTGTCTACCGGCGACGATCCCACGAGCGGGACTTGGACTCTCACGGGCAGCCTAGACACAGCACGCTATGCTCACACAGCCACCTTACTGCCCAACGGCATGGTCCTTGTTGCAGGGGGAATAGATAGCGGTTTAAATGCTCTCGACAGCGCGGAATTGTACGATCCTGCGAGCGGGACCTGGACTCTGACGGGCAGTCTCAACACTGCACGCTATATTCACACGGCCACCTTGCTGTCTAACGGCATGGTCCTTGTTGCAGGGGGATATAGCTTAAATGCTCTCGACAGCGCGGAACTGTACGATCCGGCGAGCGGAACCTGGACTGTCACGGGCAGCCTGAACACAGCACGCTATTATCACACGGCCACCTTGCTGCCAAACGGCATGGTCCTTGTTGCAGGGGGAGTAGATGCTTTTCCGATCGCCGAACTGTACGATCCTGCGAGCGGGACATGGACTGTCACGGGCGACCTAAACACAGGACGCGAGGCTCACACGGCGACCTTACTGCCCAACGGCATGGTCCTTGTTGCAGGGGGATTTGATAACACCTTCACTGCTTCTGCGAGCGC
>Ga0207701_10001537_pt1 | contig 24056 bp, 17 predicted proteins | sample KBSSwiSSwithPhiX_FD_184294 | JGI IMG/M metagenome (GOLD analysis project Ga0207701, IMG submission 184294) | Switchgrass rhizosphere bulk soil microbial communities from Kellogg Biological Station, Michigan, USA, with PhiX - S5 (SPAdes) (version 2) | ecosystem: Environmental > Terrestrial >... | reverse complement strand
TATTGCGCATGAAGATATCCGGAGAGGAAAAAATAAAATAAAAAGATTGCTGTTGAAAGCAGTTTCATATAATCGGAAATGTTTTTCATTTCACGAAAAAGAAACCCTGGGTACGGCACCTGCGCCGGCTTCTTCCTGGAAAAAAGGCTCTGCCGTAAAACCAAACATGCCCGCAATAATATTATTGGGAAAAACGGCGACAGCCTGGTTGTAGTCCCTCACTGCTCCATTATAATACCGTCGGCTTTGATTAAGGCTCACTTCCATTTCTTTAAGATCGGCCTGCAGGCTGAGGAAATTTGTATTTGCCTTCAGGTCAGGATATTGTTCGGCAACCGCGAAAAAGTCAACCAGCGCCTCATTCATTCTATTGCTTGCTTCCATCTTTTCCGTAGTGCTGGTAGCCGCAACAGACCTGTTTCTCCACTTCACTACCTCCTGCAATGTGTTGCTTTCGTGCACAGCATAACCTTTTACTGTTTCAACAAGATTGGGGATCATGTCGTTCCTCTGCTGCAGAAATGTGCCGATGCCACTCCAGCCTTCACGTACAAGTATTCTTTTTTTAGTAAGGTTATTATATATGATGATGAGAAACAGGACAATTACCGCGATAATTGCCACAACTATCCATATGGTGCTCATAAGCGGAAATTAAAATATGAACGTTTAAAGTAAGAAATCTTTAATTTTCTGCAAATTCTATTCAAAACATGAGAAAAGTCATCGCACTTCTTACAGTAATTATTACCAGTATGTTTTTTGTTTCCTGTGTTTCTTCTTCTGAACAACCTGTTGAAGCGAATTCAGAAAAACCTGTGATCGTCGCGTATGTAGGTGGTTTCCGTGGAAATCTAACAGAAAACGTAAACCCCATGAAGCTTTCACACATCAACTACGCATTCGTTGACGTGGAGGGGAACCGCGCTTTCCTGCGCAATGAAAAAACCGACACGGTTAATTTCAGGTTATTGAACGAACTGAAGAAAGTAAACAAAGATCTTAAGATCCTGATTTCTCTCGGTGGATGGACATGGAGCAAAAATTTCTCGGATGCAGTGCTTTCAGACACATCCAACCGCAATTTCTCACAAAGTGCGGTTGATATTGTCGCTAAGCATGACCTGGATGGTGTTGACATCGACTGGGAATATCCGGGCATGATCGGTGACAGTAATGTTTTCCGTCCTGAAGACAAACAGAATTACACCATACTGTTTAAAAATCTAAGGGAACAACTCGATAGCCTTGGTAAAACAACCGGTAAAAAGTATTACGTAACCACTGCAGTTGGTGGCAATGTAGACTACATTTCTACTACTGAGATGGACAAGGTTTCACAATATTGCGATTTCATCAACTTAATGGCTTATGACTTTGCCGGTGGTAATGATACGTTATCAAATCATCACACAGGTCTTTATCCATCCTCGCCTGAACATTCGAAATATTCATCGACCGATGAAGGAGTAAAAATGTTCCTGAACGCAGGAGTGCCTGCCAATAAACTGGTAGTGGGGATGGGCTTTTACGGAAAAGGTTGGGAGATGGAGTCTACCGACAATAATGGATTGTTCAGGAGAACGAAAAAAGGAACAAGAGGAGGAGGTTTTGGTTATATCAAAGATAGTCTTGAAGGCAAAAACGGTTTTGTGAAATACTGGGATGATGTGGCTAAATCACCTTATATATTTAATGCAGAGAAAAAAATATTTATTTCTTACGACGATGAGCGTTCTATAAAAGAAAAAGCCGATTACATTAAGAAGAATAATTTACGCGGTGCAATGTTCTGGGAATATGAAGATGATCCGAAAGAGAACCTGCTCACCGTTCTTGCAAAAGAATTTGGTTATGTCAAATAATCGTAGAGATTTCATAAAAAAATCAGCATCTCTTGCAACAATTACTTCAATGGGCAGCATCGGTTCGGTGCTGCCTCAAAATAAGCTGGCAAGAGAATATACCGCCGATGCAGGCATGCAGTTGTCGGAAGCATACTTCAGAGGTATTGAACAACGAAGGGTAGACTATTGCAAACAGATGAATGTGCTCGGCGCCGTTGCCGGTGTAAGAACAGAAGGCGATGTTAAACCATGGGAAGCAAAAGCAATTATTGCCAACAAAGCTGAATGGGATAAGGCAGGATTAAAATGGAACGTTGTTGAAGGTCCGCCTTCACTTGGTGAAAAAACAAAACTTGGACTTGAAGGTAGGGATGAAGAAATTTCGAATTTCATCTCTTTCATGAAGAACCTGAAAAAACACGCAGGGGTTGACATCATCTGTTACAACTGGATGCCCGTTATCGGCTGGTTCCGTACAAGCAATGATAAACCTGGTCGTGGTGGTGCACTCGTTACGGCTTTTGATTTTGAAGATGTGAAAAATGCACCGCTTACAAAGTATGGGGAAGTATCGCGGGAAAAGTTGTGGTCGAATCTTGAATATTTTCTTAAAGCGGTTGTGCCTGAGGCGGAGAAAATAGGAATGAAATTGGCGATGCATCCTGATGATCCCCAGGTTGATAGTTTGAAAGGTATCGGCCGAATCATGACCACGGTGGATAATTTTAAGAAAATGCTGAATATTTATCCGAGCCCTTCGAATGGCATCACGATGTGCCAGGGTAATTTTTCTTTGATGGGCGCGGATATTCCAACCATTGTAAAAGATTTCGGAAAGGAGAAAATTCATTTTGTTCATTTCCGTAATGTTCGCGGTGGCAAATACAAATTTGAAGAAACTTTTCACGATGAAGGACAGATTGATATGTATGCCGCTATGAAATCTTACTACGACATTGGCTTCAGGGGACCTATTCGTCCCGATCATGTGCCTACAATGGCTGGTGATATGAATGATTTCCCGGGGTACAGTAATGTTGGTATTTTATATGCATTAGGCTATATTAGGGGATTGATGGAAGCGATTGAAAAAGCGCGAAACCTATAAGATCTTCTTTGCATTTTCACTATAAAGTTTCTTCAACACCTCATCTTTCAATTCAAGTCCATAAAGCGGCCAGTGATATTTAAAAAGATTATGTTCATAAATATGTTCATCTGCTGATTCAAGAAGCCTGAAACTTATTTCGTAGATATCAGTAGAATATTTCATAGGTTTTGTAGTGTCATACCCAACATCACTACCGAAAAGCAACCTGTCCTGGTATTTTTCTATGAACGCTTTTGCATAACGCGGAACAGTGGCAATTTCTTTCAACCTCGAACTGATGTCTGTATACAGGTTATTGTATTTTTCGAGCATGCTTCCTAAAATCTGCAGATCATGGGTACAGTTCGCAAAGTGGCAGGCAATGAAAATAGTATCCGGATGTTTTTGTAATGCGTGTTCAAGCGTTTTCAAAAGTTCTCCATGATTGAGCATCCCCTCTTTCATCTCTATTCTCCAGTTATAGGCATTCATCATTCCGTCATTATGGATATCTATTGGCAAATACATCCATATCGGATCGGCCACGTGAATGCTTATTGGCATGTTTAAGCGTCCGCATTCTTCCAGCAAAGGATCCATGCGTTCGTCATTAATGTGCATGCCAATGCCAGGAACGGGACTTGAATAATATTCGCCGATCCCTTTATCGCCTAATTCACCCACACCTTCCGCGCCGAGGATTTTACATCTTCTCAATTCATGTATAGCGTTATCAGTCCAGTTTGGGTCTTTATTAAAACCTGTGTAATCGAGTCCGCACCATAGAGAGAAACGGGTATTGTAATTTTTATAATGATGGAAGATGGCATTGAATTTCTCACCGGTCTCAAATGAAAGGACGATAGTTTTTTCAATGTTTGCTGCATTCATCCTGTCGACCCATTCTCCTATGTCGTAATGCAGATCCCATGCATGTGCGTGCATGTCGGTAACGGGGAATCTTGCTTTGGTGACCCTGGTGATGGGAGTATTGAAAACCGAAACCGGCCTGAAGTCATTCAATTTGAAATTTTCGGGGGATCCGGGTACATCTCCCAAAGGAGCGGGCTTTATATCTTTTAGTTCCATAAATTTATAGGCATGAAAGGTACTATCATTATAGCTTTTATTTTTTTATTGGTATCGTGCAGGCAGCGTACATACGAGTTAAGAACAGACTTTCCTTTTCCTGAACAGAACACTGCTTTTGAAGGGTATGAAGATATTTCATTGCCGAGGTTCGATTCGCTCAGAATAAAAAATCACCTCGATACTATTTTTCATGGCGAAACTGATGAATTCAAAAGGATATTATTATTGAGAAACTGGATCAGGCAAAAAATACCCATTGATGATTATGGTGATCCATACCCGGGGAACGACCACCCGCAGGGAATTATTGATGCAGCAGCAGCAGGGCGTGGTTTCCACTGCGGCCATTATATGATTGTTCAAAATGGCATCATGAATGCTTATGGGTATGTGACGAGGTGCCTTGGATCAGGACCAGGAATAAAAGGTGAGGCTGATGGGCATCATGGAATGAACGAAATATGGCTGAACAAATACCATAAATGGTTTTTATCGGATGCGAAATTCAATCATCATTTCGAAAAAAATGATGTGCCTTTGTCGGCGCTTGAGATCCGTGATGAGTATCTTAAGAATAAAGCTGCTGATGTGGTGCTTGTGAAAGGTCCTGATCGCGTTCCTATACAGGTGGATTCATTGAAGAATCAGAAAGGTGTATACATACAAAGGAATAAAGAATGGTTTGCACGTTGGTACACCTGGCTGGAATGGGATAAAACATCGACCCGGTTTTCTGCGTGGCCGCGGTTCGATACAAAGCTTAACATGTACAAAGATGACTACTTCGCAAAAAATACCTGGTACTGGGATGGAAAACCACACTGGGCTTATAATACAGATGACGTAACCTACCAGGATAAAAGGGAGGCGATCGAGTGGACACCAAATGTGATCAATGCAGTTGTAACTACCGGTGATGGTCACGCGAGCATACGCTTGTCGTCTTTTACGCCGAATTTAAAAGAATACCAGGTGAACAGTAATGGTAACTGGGCCAGATGTGATTCGGTATTAACCGTTCCATTAAAAAGGGACACTGAAGAATTTTCGTTTCGTGCGGTCAACCTTGCGGATGTTGGGGGGCCTGAGTATAAAATGACTTTCGTTTCTAAATAATTTACATGTACAGTTTACCATATTTTAAAGAAGATGACCAGGAGGTAGTGTTACGATTTATGCACCAACATCCCTTTGTAATGATTTGCGGCAGTGACAGAAATGGAAAACCGGTGGCCACGCAGGTTCCGGTTTTGATAAAAGAGAGAGACGGATATATTTTTCTGGAAGGACATGTAATGAAGAACACCGATCATCATAAAGCATTTGATCAGAACCCTCAGGCGCTGGCGGTCTTTACCGGTGCCCATACTTACGTTAGTGCAAGTTGGTATAGTAATCCCAACCAGGCATCAACATGGAATTATTTAAGTGTTCATGCCCAAGGGAAAATCAGTTTTTTAGATGAATCAGGATTACGGCGCATTCTTGAAGAAACTACTTCAAAATATGAGAAGAATGAAAATTCTCCTTCTTCTTTCCGTCATCTTAAAGACGAGTATGTCGGCGGGTTGATCAAAGCCATTGTAGGTTTTGAATTGAAAGTAGAAGGGATTGAAAATGTTTTCAAGCTAAGCCAGAACCGCGATGAAAAAAGTTTTAATACCATTATGGAAAAGCTGAATGCTCAGGATGAAGATGGGAGAAAGATTGCTGCTGAAATGGAAAGGATTAAAGAAGAATTGTATAGGACCAAGGGTTCCTGAAAATCTCTGACAATAAGATCCCACACCCGTTTCGCAGTCAGTGATGACAATAAAAGAAAATGAGCGGATTCAGAATGATAACGTACGCCCTGTATCAAAATCATACACTTATAATCTACGAAAGCCTTATTACATTATTGTGAATGAATTACATAGGATCGGGCATTTCCTTTGTTTTATATATTCCTCCTTAACAAATCTTCTATGTTCAGATACTATCTCCTGCTCGCATGGCGCATCATGAAGAGACAGAAAGTGTACACTGTCATTAATGTGCTGGGACTTGCGATCGGTATCTGTGCCTGCCTGGTGATTTACCTGGTAACCAGCCATGAATTTTCTTTCGATACATTCCATCGCGACAAAGACAGGATCTACCGTATCACAGGTGAGGTGCAAAGATTGAATGGTGAGAAAGAGTTCGTGAACAGTGTTATTCCTGACATAGCAGGAATTGAAACGGCCATACCCGGCTTTGAGGCGAAAACAGGTATTTATCATTACGACGCAGTAATAAAATCAGCGAACAGGGATGGAAAGGTTCAATCCATTAACGGCGACAGGGTTATAGTAACATCACCCGATTATTTTAAAATATTTTCCTACGAATGGGTTGCGGGCGACCCTGACAATGCTATGAAAGCTCCCAATACGGTAGTGATCACCGAAAAACGTGCCCGTATTTATTTCGGCGACATGCCGCTGCAGGAAATTACAGGAAGAACATTATCATACAATGATTCGCTACAACTGACAGTTACCGGAGTAATCAAAGACTGGACGCAAAATACCGACCTGCCTTATACAGATTTTATCTCCCTTGCTACTGCTGGTCATCCATTCCTGAAAAAAGACATTCCAGCAATGGATTGGTCGAGCCTGAGGCCGCACGGCACCATGGCATTCGTGAAGCTGGATAAAAATACATCCGCAACCAGGGTCAACGCATTACTTAAAAATTACCTGGACAGGCACGCAAAAGCGGCATTTTATGGTAAGTTAGTCAAGCTCGAACTGCAATCCATCAAAGATCTGCACTTCACCAAAGAATACGGCAGGGCGGATGATGGCGACAATTTCAGGAAAGCTTATTTGCCTGAAATATATATTCTGATAGGTATAGCAGTGTTCATTCTCATTCTTGCGGTGATCAATTTTGTAAATCTTTCCACTGCTTTATCGATCAGGAGATCAAAAGAAATTGGTATGAGAAAGGTGCTTGGTGTGGGCAAGGGTGGACTTACTATTCAGTTATTCACCGAAACACTTTTATTTACATTGGTGGCTGTTATCGTTGCATGCCTGCTTATCAATCCTGTTATTCATTTGTTCAGTAAATATATTCCCCAGGGGATTGGATTTCACATCACCGATATTAAAGTGATCGTATTTCTTGCGGCGCTCACCATTATAACAACTTTCCTCGCCGGCGCATATCCTGCGAAAGTATTGGCCTCATTGATGCCCGTGTTGAGTCTTAAAGGAGTCAGCAACGAATCTTCATCCGGCGATGCTGGTTTACGGAAAGTGCTCATCGTTTTTCAGTTTACAATATCATTGATTTTTATCATTGGCACACTGGTTATCAACAACCAGATCAATTACATGCGTACGAAAGACAAAGGCTTTAAAACAAACGCTGTGATCACTATGAATAACTGGGATGCTGATCATGTAAAAATGAAACTGCTGGCGCAGCAGGTGAAGAATATTCCCGGCGTGACCGATGTAATTTTACAGGGAGATGCACCGATGGGTTTTATGTTCCGTTCAAATATTTTTAAGTACACCGGCAAATATGAGGGAGAAGTGGATGTGGTCATCAAACCGGGCAATGATCAGTTCATTCCATTTTATAAAATGAAATTACTGGCAGGCAGGGACCTGCTGCATGGGGATTCGACTAGTGAATTAGTGATCAATGAAGCCTGCGCTAAAGCGATCGGATATAGGAATACTGCCGATGCCGTAGGAAAATTCTTATTCGGAAATGATGGTAAGGCCATACCGATAGTGGGTGTGGTAGCCGATTTTCATATGCACTCTTTTCATATGCCAATCAGGCCGTTGGTGATTCAACATGTGCCTGAATGGGAAACAGGCATGGCAGTAAGTATTGCTTCAAAAAATAGGAATATTGTAGAAACAAGGAAGGTCATCAGCGCTATTGAAAAGCAATGGAAAGATATTTTTCCGCAAACCGACTTCAATCATAGCTTTCTTGATGAATCTATTGGATGGCTGTTTGAAAAAGATGAACAGTCTGCATGGCTGATGAATGCTGCGATGATCATAACGATTTTTATTTCCTGCATGGGACTTTTCGGACTTGCCATGTATACAGCTCAAACGCGACAACGCGAGATCGGCATCAGGAAAGTAGTGGGAGCTTCAGTGATGGACATCACCACGATGCTGAGCATGGATTTTGGAAAGCTTGTGGTGCTGGCAACAGTTATTGCTGCTCCTGTTTCATGGGTGATCATGAACAAATGGCTGGAAGATTTTGCCTACAGGGTGAATGTGTCGGTCTGGATATTTATCGCTGCGATGATTATTGCATTGGTAATTGCGATGTTAACGGTAAGCTACCAGGCTATTAAAGCCGGGTTGGCGAACCCGGTTAAAAATTTAAGAATTGAATGATATATGGTTGAAACTTTACAGATAGTAATTAAGGGGATGGTTCAGGGAGTTTATTTCAGGCAAAGTGCGAAAGAGCAGGCCATGGCCCTAGGTATAAAAGGCACCGTTAAAAATAGTGAGGATGGCTCAGTGAATATCATTGCAACCGGTGATCATGGCCACCTTCAACTGCTGATCGACTGGTGCTGTAAAGGCCCGAAACGGGCCCGGGTCACCGGGGTTCACGTTGAAAAGATCCCTTTAAAGTCTTTTGAGGATTTCTCCATCGTAAGAAATAATTAAACTTATTAGTAATTCTACGTAACCCGGAATTGAACATCTACGATGAGTAAGTATTTGCAATTAGCCCGTTTTAAATTAAACATACAAAGCTGAAAAGGAAGTTAACCGATTGTTGGAAAGGGGTAGTCAATGCATGCATCTTTGTGAGGTCAAAGAGACAATCCAAATCCAGACCTAAGAAAACCAATTAATCCAGACCGTTGAAAAAAGCCAATTCGTCCAGTCCATTGAAAAGAACCAATTAGGCCAGTCCGTTAAAAAATCTTTAATCCGAATTCGACCTATGAACAGTCCAGTATCCCTTGGCTGAAGAGAAACCCCGGAAAACAACTAAAAAATCAAGGGAAAATAATTTAAGAAATCACCCGCTTCGGACAGAGGCGGGTGATTCATTTTAGGGGGTGCCTGGTTTTTTTATTGCGTCTTTGCGTGAGATCTCAAGAAATCTTCTTTCGATTGCTAATATCTCTTATTGTAATCCGACAGGCACACAACAGGGCTCAAACAGGGTACTTATGGGATATTTAAGCCTGTTAACACCCTGTTAGATCCCTGTTAGGTCCCTGTTAGGTCCCTGTTAGTGCAAAATCAGCGTGCGAAGAATGCAATTCCTGAGTGCTTGTGTTAGCGTTTAGGAGGATTCAGATAATAAAACTGTTCTTTGAAGTTGTTGAAGAAAAAAATTTTGTGAATACCTTATTTTATGGTTGTTTTTTCTTTGTTTGGTTATTCATTCCTCAAACTCTTCACCGGATTGGATATTGCAGCTTTTATTGCCTGGTAGCTCACTGTCAGAAGAGATACCAAAACAGACATTACACCTGCGGCCGCAAAAACCCACCATTCAATACTGATCCGGTAGGGATAATCTTTAAGCCACGATTGCATGGCAAGCCAGGCTACAGGAACTGCTATGAGTAATGAAATGATAACAAGTATCAAAAAATCCTTAGACAGCAATGCGGTGATCTTATAAACTGATGCGCCAAGCACTTTCCTGATGCCGATTTCCTTAATTCTCGTTTCTGCCATATAAGCCGCGAGGCCGAACAAACCAAGACAGGAAATAAGAATGGTTAAACCAGCAAACAAACCAGATAATGTTGCTGTGCGTTTCGTTTCATCGAATTTTCTTGCATAATCCTCATCGGTAAAATGATATTCAAACGGATAACCAGGATTGTATTTCCTGTAAATCTTACCCATTTCTTCGAGGTTCACCGTTGTGCTTCTTGCAGGATTCAGCTTCATATGAATAACATTGAACCATTCGTTTTTGATCCCCTGTATGATCATAGGAAACGTTTTTTCATAGGGTGACCCTACAACGAAATCTTTGAAAATTCCCACGACATGAAATTGCTGGTCTCCATCCCGTACAACCTGGCCCAATACTTCTTTGAAGCCCATGGCTTTTGCGGCCGATTCATTGAGCAGCATGGCACTTGAATCTGTTGGGAATTCTTTCAGATTCATATCTCTGCCTTTTATCATTTTCAATCCAACTGTTTCAGCCAGTCCTTCATCCTGAACGAATCTTACAAAATCTGTTTTGTCATTCGGATCTTTTCCTTCCCACACAAATCCCCATGAATCGCTGAAAGATTCAGTCATAGGAGAGCTTGATCTCGTAACATTAGTGGCTACCCCCGACCTTAACAATTCATCTTTAAACAAAGGGTAATTCTTATAAAGGTCGCCGGCAAGCCAGAGATAAGCGAGTTGTCCCCTTTCATAGCCGGTTTCCCGGTCCATGGCGTGTTTCATTTGCTGCACAATGATAATAGTGCCAATAATCAGGATAATGGCGAATGTGAATTGAACCACTACGAGAATCTTCCTGGGGTTGATAGCAGCGTTTACTTTTTTGAATGTTCCTTTTAATACTGTTGCCGGGTTAAATGAAGAAAGAAAGAATGCCGGGTAACTGCCTGCAACAATACCTGTAATCAACACAAATAAGATGGCTAACAACCAGAAATAAATGCTCCCGAAAGGAATGGTTAATTGTTTCGCGATAAGTAAATTAAAGGAAGGCAGCGCTAAATACACAATGAAGAGCGCTAACAAACCGGAGATCAGGGCGATCAGGATCGATTCACCGAGGAACTGTCCTACAAGCAGCGATTTATTGGCACCCGCCATTTTCCTGATGCCCACTTCCCTTGCACGTTTCTCACTTCTTGCAGTGCTCAGGTTCATGAAATTGATACAGGCAATCAATAAAATAAATGAAGCAATGATGATGAACAGCCGTACGGTTTCAATTCTTCCTCCAATAATTTTTCCGTTTTCGAATTTCGAATAGAGGTGCCATTTATCGATAGGATGTAAGAATATTTCCTGTTGCTCTTCGCCATTGGTATGCCTGATGGTAATGCCTTTTAATTTTTCTGCAAAGGACGTACGGTTTACACCCTCTTTTAGCTGCACAAAAGTGAACGCTGAATTATTCCCCCAGTTATCATCATCCTGGTTGGTGGCTGTCATATATTCCCAGGGTAAAATAAATTCAAAACTGAACATAGTATTATTGGGAAGATCTTCCATCACACCTTTAACCGTGAAATTATTGCTGTCGATCCTGATCACTTTATTCATGGGATCTTCTCTGCCAAAGATTTTTGTGGCCATTTTTTCCGTGATCACTATCGAATAAACTCCGCTTAGTGCTGTTTGAGGGTTACCCTTTTTCATCGGGAAGCTGAATATCGTTAGAAAAGCGGGATCCGCTATCAATGCTTCAGATGTTACATTCAAGTCTTCATAGTGGGTTACAAACCATCTGTGATTGGTTCTCGTTACTTTATCAACTTCCGGGAATTCCAGCTTCATTGCCTTTCCAAGCACTTTTGGCGTGTTATCCCAGCATTGCAGTTGATTATTAAATACACCCCTGTTCCATGCCCAGTACAGGTTGTCTCCATTCTTATGGAACCTGTCGTAACTCACTTCATTGTAAATCCAAAGGCATATGAGTATTGCGCTGGCCATTCCAACAGCAAGCCCGGTGATATTAATCGCCGAAAAACCCTTACTTCTCCATAAATTTCTCAACGCTACTTTAAAATAATTGCTGAACATGCTGATGGTTTGATAATTCATGGATCAGACGCGAATAAAATGCCATGTTATTATATTCCTATTATTCAGTAATTTATCACCCCGGTAACTGTAATTAGTGTACGATAATAGCACAGTGTATGGACTATTACGTACAGGTCACTTAAAAGCCATTGATATTTATGAAATTTTTAATCACTATCGCCTTTCTTTTTGCCTCAGGTTCCATATTTAGCCAAAATTCTCTTGGCGTATTCAAGTATGCGGCCGATATCGGCAAGCCGAAAAATGCAGGGTCATCAACATACGATCCTAAAACAAAAACATACAATCTTAAAGGATCAGGTTATAATATCTGGTTCAACAGGGATGAGTTTCACTATCTCTACAACAAGATGCAAGGTAATTTTGTGCTCACCGCGAATTTTCAATTTGTTGGTGACACCGGAAATGCCCACCGTAAAGTTGGCTGGATGCTCCGTGAATCGGAAGATGAATCTGCGGTAAGTATTAATGCTGTGCAGCATGGTGACGGCCTCGTAGTTATGCAGTGGAGGGGAAAACAGGGTGAGAACATGCGCGACCCGGAAGATGAAATTTTCTTTCCCACAAAAAAGATATACCAGGTGCTGCAACTTGAAAGAAAGGGCAAGCAGATCATTATGCGTGTAGGCAATGCGGGTGAACCGTTGCAACTGGTAGGATCACATGAAATGCCCTTGCCGGATGCGGTGCTTGCAGGGTTGTTCATCTGTTCACATGATGAAAACAGGATGGAAGAAGTGAAAGTTTGGGATGTTAAAATTGAAAAGGGTAAAAAGTAATGGAATGAAATATTTTATTTTGGCTATTATGGTTTTTATGATAGGAAGTTGTTCAGATGAAAAGAGATCGGTTAATGCTCCTGTTGCAGAAAAAATTCCTGTGGATGTGGGCATGCATGGCGACAAGCGCATCGACAACTACTATTGGATGAATGATTATTTCAAAAAAGGTCCGCGTAGTGAAAAAGTGGTAGAGTACCTCAAGGCGGAAAATAATTATACTGACACTGTTCTCAGTGACATCAGGAGCCTCAGAGACACCCTGTTCAACGAAATGAAAGCGAGAATCAAGGAAAAAGACCAGTCGGTTCCCGTTCTTGATAATGGATATTACTACTATACCCGCTATGAAGAAGGTAAACAATATGCCATTCATTGCCGGAAGAAAGGCGGCCTTGATGCGCCTGAAAATATTTTACTCGACCTGAATGAGATGGCTGAAAGTCATCCTTATTATGAGGCAGAGGGATTTAAGGTAAGTCCCGATAATAAATTACTCGCTTTTGCGGTCGATACGCTTTCTCGTCGTCAGTATACTATTTACATTAAAAATCTTGAGACGGGTGAAATTTATAAAGATGCCATGTATCCTGCGGCACCCGCGATGGAATGGGCTAACGACAATAAAACTCTTTTTTATACAGAGAATAATCCTGAGACGCTGCTCACTGAAAAAATAAAAAGACATTTCATAGGAACAGACAGCAAAGATGACAAAACGGTTTATCAAGAAAAAGACAAATCGAATTACCTCTATCTCGGAAAACTAAGATCAAAAAAGTTCATTATTATTAATTCAGCAGCAACAATGTCCTCTGAAATTTTTTACCTCGATGCGGGAAAGCCTGGTAATGATTTTAAGACAATCCAACCCCGGATGAAAGATGTGAAATATTATGTTGATGAACAGGATGGGAAATTTCTTATCCTCACTAACCTGGAAGCAAAGAATTTCCGGTTGATGGAAACTCCTGTCGACAAAACTGCTGTTGAAAACTGGAAAGAGATCATACCGCACAGGAGTGATGTGTTGCTTGAAAAAGTTCATGCTTTCAAGGATTTTTATGTACTGTCTGAAAGACGAGATGGATTGATAAAACTGAAAGTGCATAACATAAAATCAAATGAGGATCACTTCGTTGATTTCGGGGAACCTTCTTATGCTGCTGAAGTTGGTTCGAACCCTGAATTCAATACTTCATTACTACGGTTTGAATATACTTCACTAACAACGCCGCATTCCGAATTCGATTACGACATGATTAACCATAGCAGGAAATTATTGAAAGAGCAGGAAGTGCCGGGAGGATACAACAAGGAAGAATATATTACGGAAAGATTGATTGCAACAGCAGAAGATGGAGTAAAGGTTCCGATTTCAATAGTATACAGAAAAGGATTTATGAAAGATGGCAATGCTCCTTTGTTACTTTATGGTTATGGTTCTTATGGATACAGCACAGATGCTGCTTTCACCACTATGCGACTCAGTCTTTTGAACCGTGGTTTTGCCTTCGCCATCGCGCATGTGCGTGGAGGACAGGAAATGGGCAGGAGTTGGTATGAAGATGGCAAGCTGATGAAAAAGAAAAATACTTTTACTGATTTTATTGCAGCAGGCGAATATCTCGTTAAACAAAAATTTACCTCTTCCCGGCATCTATATGCATATGGTGGCAGCGCAGGCGGCTTACTGATGGGCGCGGTGGTAAATATGAAACCGGCACTATGGAATGGTGTTGTTGCCCAGGTTCCGTTTGTTGACGTGGTTACAACCATGCTTGATGAAACAATACCGCTCACAACTAATGAATTTGATGAATGGGGAAATCCGAAAAATAAAGATGCTTATGATTATATGAAGTCGTATTCGCCGTACGACAATGTACAGCATGTTGAGTATCCTAACCTGCTGGTGATAACGGGACTTCACGATTCGCAGGTACAGTATTTTGAACCAGCGAAATGGGTGGCTAAAATGCGTGAACTGAAAAAGGGCGACAATTTATTATTATTGGAAACGAATATGGAATATGGTCATGGAGGTGCATCGGGAAGATTTGATTACCTTAATGACATCGCGCTCTTGAGTGCATTTTTTCTGAAGCTTGAGCGCAACTAACCCTTTGATACTTTCTTTGCTTTCTTAAATCATTTTTTTGCAAAAAACAGGTTCAACATGAATAATACCTTTCTTGCCAAAACACTCATGTTTCGCTTACTTTTTTTCTTTATCATATTTTCTGCAACCCTGCATGCGCAGGAACTTGGAATTTTCGAAGGTCATACCGATGTTGGCGAGAAAGTTAAGCCCGGTTCTGCTGTATATATTCCCGCGACCGGCCAGTATGTGATCTCCGGTGCAGGTTATAACATCTGGGCAGATCATGATGAATTCCAGTATGTATGGAAGAAGATGAAAGGCGATTTCATACTGCATACGCGTGCTGAATTCGTGGGCCCGAAGGGAGTGGAGGAACATCGGAAAGTGGGATGGATGATAAGAAAAGATCTTGACGGAAAATCACCGCATGTTAATGCAGTTGTTCACGGAGATGGATTGACCTCTTTGCAGTTTCGCAGATCTTCCGGTGCGCAAACAGAGGAAATAAAATCACCGCTCACACATGCCAACATCATCGAACTGGAAAGAAAAGGAAACAAATACACCATGCGGGTAGCTAAGTATGGCGACACTTTTGAAACGAGCGAAGTAAAAGATATAGACCTCGGTGATGATGTTTATGTTGGATTATTTGTTGGCTCTCATAATGCAGATGTACTGGAGACAGGTGTTTTCAATAATGTACGCGTAACCGTTCCTGCGTGGGACAGTCTCCGGCCTTACAGGGATTATCTCGGCAGCAGGCTTGAGGTTCTTGATGTGGCAACGGGTACAAGAGAGGTTTTATACACTTCACCAAAATCGTTGCAGGCGCCAAACTGGACAACAGACGGCAAAAATCTGATCTACAACAGCGAAGGACTTATCTACACATTTGATATTGAAAAAAGAAAACCTGCGGTATTGAATACAGGTGATGTGAAGAATAATAACAATGACCATGTATTATCTTTCGATGGAAAGATGCTTGGTCTGAGCAGCGGAGTACAGAAGCTGGGCGGTTCAATCGTTTATACCGTTCCGGTAACAGGAGGAACGCCGAAACAGATCACGCCTAAAGGTCCATCATACCTGCATGGTTGGTCACCCGATGGCAAAACGCTTGTGTTCACAGGACAAAGAAATGATGAATTCGATATATATGCTGTTCCATCAAAAGGTGGTAAAGAGGTTCGGCTTACCACGGCTAAAGGACTTGATGATGGTTCTGAATATTCTCCGGATGGAAAAACAATTTATTTCAATTCGAACCGCACCGGTGAAATGAGATTGTGGAAGATGAATGCAGATGGCAGCAACCAGGAATCATTTACAAATGGTGAATTTCATGACTGGTTTCCGCATATTTCTCCAGACGGGAAATGGATATTGTTCATTTCATTCCTGAAGAGTGAAGCTCAGTCCGACGATCATCCCTTCTATAAACATGTTTACCTGAGGATGATGCCTGCCAATGACCCGAAGAATATTAAGGTTGTTGCTTATTTATATGGCGGCCAGGCCACCATCAACACTCCATCGTGGTCGCCGGATAGTAAAAAAATAGCTTTTATCAGTAATAGTGTAGACATTAAATAATTTTTCCTGGCAGATCATGATAATAAAATATTCGTATCGAACTCTCCTGATATTTTTTGTTTTTTTATTTTCCTGTACAGATATCGACCAGCATAACAAGGCCGGATCCTTGATTGTTCCTGAAGAAAACAGGTTCGTTGTTGACGTGCTCGATACCTATATGTATGAGCCGATGGAAATGGTAATATTTAATGACGGCCGTATTTTATATGTGGAAAGAAGGGGCGACATTAAAATATATGATCCCAAAACAAAAAAAAGCAAGGTGATCGCAAAATTCGATGTCAGCATTACCGGTAATTACGAGGATGGTATACTTGGTGTAACACTTGATCCTGATTTTGAAAAGAACAAATGGATATATATTAATTACTCACCTGCAGGTAATGTTGCGAAACAGAATGTGTCAAGATTTGTGATGAAGGGCGACAGTATCCTGAGGGAAACTGAAAAAATAGTACTTGAAATTCCAACACAACGTGAAACCTGTTGCCACTCGGGAGGGCATTTAACGTTTGGTCCCAACAAAGATCTTTACATTTCCACCGGCGACAATACCAGTTCAAAGGAATCTGATGGATTCACGCCGATCGATGAACGGCCGGGGCGCGCTCCGTTCGATGCGCAGAAATCTTCCGGCAATACACATGATCTGCGTGGTAAAATATTAAGGATACATCCTGAGCAGGATGGAACTTACACCATACCAAATGGAAATTTATTTCCGAAAGATGGTTCAAAAGGCAAGCCTGAAATTTATGTGATGGGCACACGCAATGCTTTCCGTTTTTCAGTTGACCAGCACAACGGAATAGTTTATTGGGGTGATGTTGGGCCGGATGGTGGTGAGGACACCGAACGCGGGCCGCAGAGTTATGATGAATTCAACCAGGCGAAAGAACCCGGCAATTATGGCTGGCCATATTTTGTTGCAGACAATAAGGCGTATGCGGATTTTGACTTTGCAACGAATAAGATCGGACCGCGGTTCGACCCGGAACACCCGGTGAATATGTCGCCCAACAATACAGGCTCGCATGATCTGCCACCAGCGCACAAGGCAATGATATGGTATCCGTATGGTGAGTCAAAAGAATTTCCGGAGTTAGGGACAGGATCAAGGAGTGCAATGGCGGGACCTGTTTTTTACCGTGATGATTTCAAAAATGCGAAGACTCCTTTTCCTGCTTATTACGATGGTAAATTATTTATTTATGAATGGGCACGCAGTTGGGTGAAAGTGGTGTCGTTCGATGAAAATAAAAACCTGAAAAAGATCGAGCCTTTTTTGCCGGGACAAGAATGGTTCAAGCCTATTGATATGAAATTCGGTCCTGATGGAGCAATGTATGTGCTGCAGTATGGCGCGAATTACTTCGAGCATAATCCTGATTCGAGGCTTGTGAAGATCACCTATACAGAAGGCAACCGGGAGCCACGAGCTGACCTCACGGCAGATAAAACTATTGGTGCGGCACCACTTACTGTTCAATTATCAGCAGATAAATCTTTCGATTTTGATAAAGAAGATGTGCTGAAATTTTCGTGGGAATTTCCGGGAAGTTCAACGCAGAATATTAATGGCAGCAGTGCAAGTGTTACCTATAATAAACCAGGCATATATAGGCCGGTAGTGAAAGTGACCGACAATGATGGAAAAACTTCAACTGCTGAAATTGAGGTGAAGGTGGGCAATGAGATACCAGGAATTAATATTGATGTAAAATCCGCGAACAGCACATTTTATTTTGATAATGAAAAATTGCGTTATGCTGTGGAGGTGAGTGATAAGGAGGATGGATCAATAGGAAAAGGTGTTGACGGATCATCGGTATTTGTGTCGTTCGACTATCTGAAAGATGGAAAAGATCTTGCGTTGCTTGAATCAAATGCACACCTGGCTACTTCATTAAATTTTGTAAATGGAAAGCATCTTGTTGAATCGAGTGATTGTAAAACGTGTCATAATGCCGACAAAACATCGATCGGACCTTCTTACAATGCCATTGCGGATAGATATAAAGGGAAAGATGTGGCAACACAGCTTGCTGACAAGATCATAGCCGGCGGCAATGGAAATTGGGGTAAAAATATGATGGCAGCGCATCCCCAACATTCGAAAGATGATGCGGAAAAAATGGCTGAGTACATTTTATCGCTTGCCATAAAGCAGAAAACATTACCAGTGAATGGCAGTGTAACATTCAATGCAAATACACACAAGCAATCAGAGGGTAATTATATTTTAAGGGCTATTTATACGGACAAGGGAGGTCCTGTTGTGGGTAGCCTTACAGCCAGTGATATCGTGATATTCAGAAACCCGAAAGTTGAAGCGGAAGATTTTGTAATGGATAAGAAAATGAGTATCGTTCATCCGGATGGAATGAACATGACGCTTGTGGGAAATGTCAATCATTCTGCTTACTTGAGGTTGACCAGTATTGATCTTTCTGGCATTAGGGGATTGAAGGCTGATGTGGTGAGCGAGCAGAAGGGTAGTGTAATGGAAATGCATATTGATTCGCAGGATGGTCCTGTTATTGCAAAGTCTGATATACCTGTTATAGATTCTGCCAGGCCTGCCATACAGCACGTGAATATATCATTGAAACCTACCGGAGGTAAGCACGATATATATGTTGTGTTTAAGAATAATTCAGGAGTTTTGGAGAATATTGCTTTTATAGACTGGATAAGGTTTAATAATTAGTCAATCATCAAAACAAAATTTATGGGCTTCGACCAATATCATGAACCTGCAGAAGAACTCTCACAGGAAGTGCGCACATTCGCGAGGATGATTAAATCAATGATTGAAGAAGCGGAAGCCATCGACTGGTACGAGCAACGTATATCAGTAGAAAAAGATGCTGAAGCGAAGAAGATCATGGAGAATACGCAAAAAGAAGAATTCATTCACTTTTCCATGGACCTTGAATTTTTATTGAGAAAGAAAAAAGTATGGAGAATGATCATGAAAAATGTATTGTTCAAAACCGGCGACATTGTGGAGAACGGTGAGAAGGCGGAAGAAAAAGTGGAGGATTAAATAAATCAACCTATAATATGACTGACCAAAACCGCAGAAAATTTCTGCTCAACACAGCGGCGATCGCTGCCGGGGGTGTACTTATATCTTCGCCTTTTACAGCATGCGCTTCTCCGCAAAAGAATTGGACAGTAGGGGAGATCATCGATCTTTTCCTGAAAGAAATACAAGGCGCCCCGTTTCCACAAACCGTAGACACTTTAAAGTCCGGTTCTCGTGACAACGAGGTAACGGGCATAGTTACAACCATGTTCGCCACTATTCCGGTCATCAGGAAAGCTATTGAAGCAAAAGCCAATTTCATCATTGCCCACGAACCAACATTTTATAACCATCTTGATGAAACGGATTGGTTGAAAGATGACAAAGTGTACCAGTATAAAGCGGCATTCCTGAAGGATAATAATATTACCGTCTGGAGAAATCATGATTATATCCATTCGCATAATCCGGACGGAGTAATGGATGGCGTCATTGAAAAGCTTGGCTGGAAACAATATTTTGGGAACAAGCGTGAGACGTTTGAGATTCCTGAAATTTCGCTGAACGACTTAATAAAGCATAGCAAGGAAAAACTGGGTGTTTCCAATGTGCGTTATATTGGTGATGGATCAGATAAGTGTAAAAAAGTGTTGCTGATGCCTGGCGCAGCGGGAGGCAGGGGACAGATACTAAATGCAAGCAAAGCGAATCCTGATGTGATACTTGTAGGTGAATTATCTGAATGGGAAACGGCAGAATATGTTCGCGATGCGAGGGCAGCCGGTAATAAGCTTTCTCTGATTGTGCTGGGCCATGCAGATTCTGAAGAGCCTGGCTCAAAATATATGGCAGATTGGATCAAAAAAAATATCCAGAGTATGAACGTGGTTGAGATTCCTGCGGGAAATCCGTTTAAGTTTGGATAAATACAGTTTTTACTCTGTCATCCCGAGCGGAGTGAAACGAAGCGAGGGATCTCACGATCGATTTAAGTCTTCTTGCTATTCATAGGGGAGATCCCTCACCCCGCGGAGTTTACACTGAGCCCGAAGGGCGAACGTGCGGGGATTCGGGATGACAACAAAAAAATTAAATTTGCCCTTAAGTAAAAACCAAAAACACTGCTAACATCTATAATGAATATCATACGAACAGACGCCAGGATCAAATGGCTGCTGTTCGCGGGAATTATTTTACAGATCATCACTTCAATCACGGCTATAGGCGCTTCAAGCGCGGACCAGCATTTCCAGATCATAGAATTTTCTCTTAACCAGTTGGGCAAACCCAGCGGAGCGCCATATGTTTGGGAATATGATCATTTTGTGCGATCCACCATACAGGTATATATTTTTTCAGGGTATCATCTGTTGCTGAATGCGATTGGCATTACTGATCCTTATACACAGCTGACCATATTAAGGGTAATCCTGGGAATCATCATGTTTGTGGTGTTCAATCTTCTTGCCTTTCACTATTTTAAAAATGCATCACGCAAAGTATTAATATTCGTATTGCTCCTTATGAACTTTTCATGGGTGCTGCCCTATACCAGAACCTTGTTCTGCGCGGAAATGATGTCGTCCCTTTTCTTTTTCGGCACATTGTTGCTGTATGAAGCAAAAAAAGATAAATGGAGGGGTTCCTGGTTTCCGGTGCTCATCGGTTTTCTTTTCTGTCTCGCTTTTTATTTCCGTCTGCAGATAGTTACAGCTTTATTGGGATTTGGCATCTGGCTGTTATTCTTCGAAAAAAGGTACAATCATATCATGCCAATGCTGATTGGATTTGGAGCCGGCGTTCTGGTTAATCTCTGCCTTGATTACGGATACTACAATCAATGGATTTTTATACCCTATGCTTATTATCATGTAAACATAAATGAGGGAAGGGCAACCCAGTTTGGCACTTCAAGCTTCTGGCGTTACATCGGACTCATCATACTGGTAGCTCCGGCACCCCTTTTCAGCATTGTATTATTTTACTACGGCATTAAATCCTTCTTCAAAAAATATGCTAATCCGGTATTCCTCTCTACTGTATTATTTATTATTATACATTCAATGATCGGCCATAAAGAAGAAAGGTTTATGTTCCCGATATTTAATGTGATGCCGTTGATATATGGGTGGTCGATCCCTGCTATTCAGCAATTTTATGAAGGCACAAAGAAATGGGTAAGGGCAGTGATGATATTTTTGATTTGGTTCACGGTTGTTCTCAATTCTATTCTTCTTATCGCCATAACTCTCGTTCCTTATTCACAGACAATCAGATTCTCTGAAAAACTTAAAGATAAATTTCATAACCAACCGGTTGACCTGTATACATTGGGACAAACACCTTTTCAGACACCCAGCAGGAATCCGATGGTATTTTACAAAAATGGCGCACCGGAGATCTCACTCAAACGTTTGTCTACACTTGATTCAGTGATGATGTACAACAATAAAATAAAATATCTTGCCACAACATTCAACGAGATAAAAGACAAAAGGAGTTCGATCGATAGCCTGGGTTACAAACCTGTAATGTATTCATCGGATCTGTTGTGGTGTGTAAACGAACTGTTGAATAAAAAGAAAATTAACACCATCAACGAAATATGGGTATTGTTCAAAAAAGAATAAATATGAGAATAGTAAAGATTATCGCGGTGATTCTGCTGGCAGGACTTAATAGCTATACCCAACCATTCAGTGCTACGGTAATTCCATCCTCAATAAGAATCGATCCCGTTAGCAATGAAATTATTGAGAACCGCTACATCGTTAATAAAGGTAATTTTCCTGCGGATGTGCTGAAGAAAAACTGGGTTTACGACGGATCTAAAGTTTCATTGAAAGCAGCAAGAGGGGAGTATATTTCATTCCAGGTAGTAGTAACCAATCATAGTAGCAATATTTTAAAAGGGTTAAAGGTAGAAATGTCGCCCTTTGTTAAAGGAGCGAAACAGATTTCCATTCAACCGGAACTGTTCCTTGAATGGTCGGTGAGGGTACAGGCGCCAAGTACCGGTTATCCCAAAGCATCACTTGGTAAAGGCTGGTATCCTGATGCGCTGATACCTTTTAAATACATCCAGGATGATTCGGCCGAAGTACACGGTCGCTGGGTATATCCGTTATGGATACCCGATTTCAATAATCGTATAGACGACCAGCAATCCATGATCATTTGGGTCGATCAGTATGTTCCTTTTAAGGAAATTGATGCACCTACCGGCAAATATTCTTCAATGCTCACTATAACAGCAGGTAATCATACACAGACCATACCTGTTAACCTTGATGTATGGAACTTTGCTATTCCAAATGAAAATCTGCTTAAAGCGAGCTTGCAGGAAGAAGGATTTTTAAGCAGCATGGATGAAAAGCAGGAACTCGAGATGTATCAGCTATTTAAGCGAAACCGCGTGGCGCTGATGGATCCTACCTATAAACCTGATTTAAAATATGTAAACGGAAAAGCAAATATCAACTGGACAAGTTTTGACAATCGCATGAAGAAATACTTCACGGGTAAAGCATTTACTGCAGAAAATGGATATGCATACGGACCCGGTTATGGAGAGCCTCTTGAAACTTTTGTTCTTCCCTTTGATGTATTCGGCAAGCATGGAACAAGAGGATGGCCTGATGTAGGTAAGCCTGATGAAGAAAAGCTTCCTGCAAATATTGCGAAATATGAAGCAGTGGTTAAACAGGTAAGATCGCACCTGATAACAATGATTGATCCCAGTAAAACAGAATTGATCGTGTACCTGAATGGACTCGATGAATCCTATTTCCGTGAAGCGTGGGAAAGGATGGTTCACTATGGGGAAATGTTCAAAAGGATTTATCCTGAGGCGAGCTATCGCATTGATGGAGGATACAGTGAAGAAGCAATGGAGTTTGTTGGTAAATCGATTAAATCGTGGGCATCGCATACTATTAACTATGACGCGGAAAAGATGAAGAAATACCAGGCAATGGGAATTAAAGACTGGCTGTATGGACCAATGATATATGAAAGCAAGGTGAACAGTTGGGTAGGCAGTTATACCTTTACTGATCTGCCATTGGTGAATGAGCGGGCAATTTCGTGGGCCACTTTTAAATACAATACTTATTCCTGGATCAGTTGGGGCGCAGGTGTGAATGGAAAAGGTGGTTGGTATGATCCCGAATCGTGGAAAGACCAATATAAAACCGGTGCTGATTCTGATTCAGGTTTTACTTATAAAAAAATAAATGGCAGTGCATTGCTGGCGTACAGCGGGGGAATTGTTCCGAATGTTAAAGGTGCATGTCCTTCCTTACGATTGAAGAATTTACGTAACGGAGTGCAGGAGTATGAATACATGAGAATGTTGAAGAAGCTGGATAAGAGTGATGAACGTGTGAAAGCTATTGTTGATGAAATTATCTATGAGCCATTTGGGGAGAAGTCGATAGGCAGGCTTGATGTATGGACATTTGATGCTGAAAAGTGGGACAAGGCCAGAATAAGGATGGGTGAATTGATCAATGAACATAACCAGTAATGATATGATCCACGATTCTTACCCGGTTAAATCATTTAAGTCTGCTTCGGTTTATGAAGAGTGGCTGAAGAAAAATCATAAGAAGGCCGATGGACTCTGGATAAAGATGGCGAAAGCAAAAACAGGAATTGCTTCGGTTACATATCCAGACGTGCTTGACATTGCGTTATGTTATGGCTGGATC
>Ga0207701_10001536_pt1 | contig 24062 bp, 20 predicted proteins | sample KBSSwiSSwithPhiX_FD_184294 | JGI IMG/M metagenome (GOLD analysis project Ga0207701, IMG submission 184294) | Switchgrass rhizosphere bulk soil microbial communities from Kellogg Biological Station, Michigan, USA, with PhiX - S5 (SPAdes) (version 2) | ecosystem: Environmental > Terrestrial >... | reverse complement strand
TGAATCGTCAATCGACTTTAACGACGGTTAAATTAAAGAGTTTCCAAATTCACGATTGACGATTGACGATTCACGTTTCTACTGCTTCCTCCTCACTGCTCACTGCTTTTCCCTACTGCAACACCACGTTGTTCGGAGCCCCTTATTTTACCTTTACCTCTTCCTCCCGCATGGATCTGTGCTTTTACTACTGCAAAATTGTTTCCGAACTGAACCTTCAGGTTCTTGTATGCCTCTTCTGCAGCAAGTGGCGATTCTACCGGAATTCCTTCCTGTACGTGCACATTGTATCTTTTCAGTAATTCTTTTGCCTGGTATTCGTGAAGGTTCATACAATTTGATTTACAGTTATAAACGCGTTGCGAAATTAGCAGTTTTGGAACAATTGTTCCATACTATAAAATGAAAGAAACAAGGCTAACAAATGTTAGTGTATTCATTATATTCTTTTATTTTTGTGACTGTACCTCAAATTCCAACCGCATTATGCAATTCACATTATCCGAAGAACATTTGATGATCCGCAAAGCAGCGAAAGATTTTGCAGTGAATGAATGTCTGCCGGGAGTGATAGACAGAGATGAGCACCAGAAATTTCCTTACGACCAGGTGAAGAAACTTGCAGCGCTCGGATTCATGGGTATGATGGTAGATCCAAAGTATGGTGGTTCCGGCCTCGACACCGTAAGCTATGTGCTGGCGATGGAAGAGATCAGTAAGATCGATGCCAGTGTGAGCGTTTGTATGAGCGTAAATAATTCACTGGTTTGCTGGGGACTTGAAACCTTCGGCAGTGAGCAACAGAAGGAAAAATATCTTACACCACTCGCACAGGGAATTAAAGATAATGAACTGTATATAGGCGCATTTTTATTGAGCGAGCCCGAAGCGGGAAGCGATGCATCATCACAGAGGACCTTAGCAGCAGACAATGGAGATCATTATGTATTGAACGGCACCAAAAACTGGATCACCAATGGCAATACGGCATCAGTTTACCTGGTGATGGCCCAAACTGATGTATCCAAAGGAAGCAAGGGCATCAATGCATTTATTGTAGAAAAAAACTGGCCCGGTATTTCGGTAGGTAGTAAAGAAAACAAACTTGGCATCCGTGGGAGCGATACACATTCCGTGATGTTCCAGGATGTGAAGGTTCCAAAGGAGAACAGGGTAGGAGATGATGGATTCGGTTTCATATTTGCGATGAAAACGCTTGCCGGAGGAAGGATCGGCATTGCTTCACAAGCTCTTGGCATTGCAGCCGGCGCTTTGGAACTATCCCTGAAATATTCAAGGGAAAGGAAGGCATTCGGCAAACCCATCAACATGCACCAGGCCATTCAGTTCAAGATCTCGGATATGGCAACACGTGTGGAAGCTTCAAGATTATTGTGTTTGAAAGCTGCGTGGGATAAAGACAATAACAAAGATTACACGGTAAGTTCATCGATGGCGAAAGTGTTTTCATCTGAAACAGCCATGTGGGCAACCATTGAAGCCGTGCAGATTCACGGGGGGTATGGATACGTAAAAGAATATCATGTAGAGCGCCTGATGCGCGACGCGAAGATCACACAGATCTATGAAGGTACCAGTGAAGTACAGCGGATGGTGATCAGCAGGTCGGTGATTGACTAAACGTTTTTGTATTGCATAACTTAGCGGGCATGAAAAATGAGGAGTACCAGCAATTCAGGGAACACTTAGGTAAAAAAGTGACACTCGTTGCAGTTTCAAAGCTCCAGCCTGTTGAAGCCATCAACAGGTTGTATCATTTCGGACACCGCGACTTTGGAGAGAACTACGTTCAGGAACTGATAGAAAAACAAATGTTGCTTCATCACGACATCAAATGGCATTTTATCGGTCATCTTCAGTCGAACAAAATTAAATACATCGCTCCTTTTATTCACCTCATTCAAAGTGTAGACAGCTTTAAATTACTGATGGAGATCGACAGGCAGGGAAACAAGTTAAACAGGAGAATAAATTGCCTGCTCCAGGTAAATATTTCCAGCGAAGACACCAAATACGGCTTGCAGGTGGCAGAACTCGATGAAATGGTGACCGGCATTACCCACGCGGCTGAGATGAACGGAATGAACAATATTATGGTGATGGGTCTGATGGGAATGGCCTCATTTTCCAGTGATGAAGAGAAAGTTAGGGCTGAGCTGAAATATCTTTCCACACTTTACGACAAATATTCACACATCGAAACAAGCAACTTCCGGTTTAAATACCTCTCCATGGGAATGAGTGACGACTACAGAATTGCTATAGAGGAAGGCAGCAATATGGTAAGAATCGGCAGCATTGTATTTGGAGAAAGAAAACAATCGTCGGTTTAATTGCCTAAATTGCACGTTCTGAATAATTTTTAAAATAAAGGCAGTTTCATGGCAGTTTTGATCTTTTTCGTGTTGCATTGGTATTTATCGCTCTTTTGTCAAACTTTCTTTCTTCACCGATATGCAGCTCATAGCGCTTTCCAAATGAGCAGGGGATGGGAAAAATTCTTTTACATTCTAACTTTTATCACTCAGGGTTCTTCATATATGAGCGCAAGAACATATGCGCTTCTTCACCGCCTTCATCATGCTTATACCGATACTGAAGATGATCCGCATTCACCTACTTATTCAAAAAATGCGATCGACCTGATGAACCAGACAAGAAAAAAATATGCGGACATCTATAACCGCAAAGTTGTTGTGGAAGAAAAATTCCTCAAAAACCTGCCCGACTGGAAGGCATTCGACCGCATCGCGCACCCCTGGTTTACCAGGTTGTTATGGATAGTTGCATACGTTGCATTCTATATTTACTTTGCTACCGCTCCCTGGCAATATATTTTCCTGCCGCTCACCATACTTATCGGGCCTGTTCATGGAGGCATAATCAACTGGTTCGCACATAAGTACGGACATACCAATTTCGCCATGAACAATACATCGAAAAACCTTTTTTATATAGATGTGTTAATGTTGGGAGAAGCTTATCATAACAATCACCATAAATTTCCTTCAAGTATTAATTTCGGAGTGAAAAGAAATGAGATCGACCCGATCTATTTCATCATTTTGCTTTTCAACCGGCTTGGCATTATCAGGTTGAACAAAGCTGAACGAAGGATCATAGAATCAGAAAAAAATACACTCTTTATGAGTGAGCGGGTCAGGAAAATTTCTTAAGATTGAATCTTCTAAAATCTGCTTTAGTCACATGACCAATTTTTCCAGGAAAGGAATTAATTTCTCCCTGCTAATGTTGATATCGGGATTTTTTTCCGTAGTGCATGCCCAGTATGATTCAGTATTAAATATTCTCGATACAAAATATCCCCAGGAAAAGCTTTACCTGCATTTCGACAGGCCCTATTATAACCCGGGCGAAACTATCTGGTTCAAAGCCTATATTTTTTCGGCAAATCTGCCTTCACTGATCAGTAAAACAGTGTATGCAGATCTTGTAGATGAGAAAGGAAACATAATCGAAAGGAAGATCGCGCCTTCCGTAATGTCGAGCGCCGCGGCGGCATTCGATCTCCCAACAAATATTACTTCGTCCACAGTTTATGTCAGAGCTTATACTGACTGGATGCTCAACTTCGATTCATCATTTATTTATACAAAGGCTATTCCTGTGATCCAGGAAAAACCTGCTGCGGCAAAAAAAACAGTACCTAAAAATTTCCTCCAGTTTTTTCCTGAAGGTGGCGACCTTGTACAGGACGTTGAATCCCGCGTGGCGTTCAAGGCAACCGATGTTCATGGATTGCCTTATAATGTGAATGGCGACATCGTTGACAGCAAGGGAAAATCAATCACAAAATTTTCTTCCATGCATGATGGTATGGGTTTCTTTTCCATTAAGCCAGAGGGAAAAGAACAATACAAGGCAAGCTGGAAAGATGCTGCCGGTAAAACACAGCAAACAACACTTCCAGCTGCAAAAAAAGAAGGATTTGTTTTAACAGTAACGCAGGATGCATCCGACATTAAATTTCTTGTTTCGCATCCTGAAGGCGAAATACCGACAGATGCAACTGTTACGATTGTCGGCCAAATGCAGCAACAACTGGTGTACATGGCTAAGGCTAATGTTTCAAAGGGCCCAACAGTGCGGGGAGCTATACCTGTTGAAAAAGTACCTGCAGGCATTTTACAGCTTACTATTTTTTCTGCCGATAAAAAACCACTTGCAGAAAGAATTGTTTTTGTAAACAGGCAGGATTTTTACTTTATCACGGATTTGAACAGTCCCCTGAAAAGTTTCGAGAAAAGAAAAAAGAATGTAATACAGGTTGATGTGCCGGATACCATCCGCACCAACCTTTCTGTTTCAATAACAGATGCGGGTATCAATCCCCGTCTTGAAGGTGAAGATGATATTTTTTCAAGCGTGCTGTTAACCACAGATATTAAAGGGTATGTTCACCACCCTGCATATTATTTTTCAAATGAATCTGATTCAGTGAGAAATCATCTCGACCTGGTGATGATGACTAACGGATGGAGAAGATTTAAATGGACCGACGCACTTGCGGGTAAATTTCCTAAAACATCCCATCTGCCTGCCGACTATCTAACGTTGAATGGAAAAGTAAACGGTCTTTCCAGAACAGATCTTGTGAATAAAGAGCTCACTGGAATTCTTGAAGTAAACAAAAAGCAGGAAATTCTCAATATTCCTGTGGGTGGCGACGGAACTTTTGCACTTGAAGGATTAATATTTTTCGACACGGCAAAACTGTATTACCAATTCAATAACGATAAAGACAGAATATTAACCTCCAGGGCAAATATCGACATCAAAAGCAACCTGCTTAAAATTCCATTCTCGGCGAAGAACGACAGTAGTCTTGCTTACCACTCAGTAATTCCTCCAAAGGACGTGTGGGCAGACAATATCGCGCTCTCTGGAAAGAACCAGGAAGTACTTGACGCAAGAAGAAAAGTGCAGACACTTGAAAGTGTAACAGTAACTGCCCGTCAGAAATCAAAGAAGCAGCTGCTGGATGAGCAATATACATCGGGGTTCTTTGCCGCAGGCGACGCTTACACCTTTGATCTGTCAGATGATATGACTGCGCAGGGTGCCCTTTCTATCCTGAATTACCTGCAGGGTAAAGTGGCTGGTCTTCAGATAACAGGCGTGGGGCCGCAGGCGCAGATGTCGTGGAGAGGTAGTGTGCCTTCATTATTCCTGAATGAGATGTCGAGTGATCTGTCACTGATCCAGAATCTTAATATGGCTGATGTGGCCTACATCAAAGTATTCCGTCCTCCGTTTTTTGGCGCCCAGGGTGGTGGTAGTGGCGGGGCCATCGCTGTATATACAAAGAAAGGCGCCAATGTTTATAATAGTGATGTGAAGGGTCTTGACTTTGCGAAGATCTCTGGCTACAATTCCGGGAAGGAATTTTATTCACCTGATTACTCAAAATACGATGAACGCCATACAGACGGTGATTACCGTGCAACATTATACTGGAATCCGTTCATACTAACAGATAAGAACAGCCGAAGGCAGTTGTTTACTTTTTACAATAACGACATCACGCGTAAGTTTCGTGTTGTTATTGAGGGCTGCGATGAGCAGGGAAGGCTTACGCGAATAGAGAAAATATTTGAGTAACGAAAAGTTATAAGTTAAGACAATGATCACTTTTCACTTTTCATCTTTCACTTCTAGCTGCCTCTCGCCCCGCCGGTTTTAATCGGTTTCTTATTAGCTCCTGAAGCCTTGGAATTTTGCTTCATAAACTTAGAGCCCTGGGAGTCGATCTGCTGTTTATTCCTGGCTTTTTTGTCGCCTTTGTTATTTTTTGGTGTAAGTAGTCCCATATTCGGATCATTTTTCATTGTAAATATACTGTTTGTATCTTCGTCGCCCAACAATTAAGGGTCAGCATGATTGAAGAAAAAAGTCTTAATTTTTTAGAAGAGATTATCGAAGAGGATTTAAGAGAGGGAAAATACCAGCAGATCATCACCCGTTTTCCCCCTGAACCCAATGGTTACCTGCACATCGGCCATGCCAAAAGCATTTGCCTGAATTTTGGTCTTACCAAAAAATATGGCGGTTACACGAACCTGAGGTTTGATGATACCAACCCATCAACAGAAGAAACAGAATATGTAGAAAGTATAAAAGAAGATGTTCACTGGCTGGGGTTCGAATGGAAAAATGAATTGTACGCTTCAGATTATTTTGAGACGTTATATGAATTTGCGATTAAGCTGATCAAAAAAGGACTTGCCTATGTTGATGATCTCAGTTCCGATGAAATCGCAACATTGAAAGGTACTCCAACAGAACCCGGTAAAGAAAGTAAATACAGAAGCCGGAGCGTTGAAGAAAATCTCGATCTCTTCAACAGAATGAAGGCCGGTGAATTTCCAGATGGCTCACGTACACTGCGTGCTAAGATTGACATGGCTTCACCAAACATGCTGATGCGCGATCCGATCATGTACAGGATAAAGAGAACCCATCATCACCGTACCGGTGATGACTGGTCGATTTACCCGATGTATGATTTTGCGCATGGACAGAGCGACAGCATCGAAAAGATCACACATTCGATCTGTACTCTTGAATTCGTGTCACACAGGCCATTATATGACTGGTGCATTGAAAAACTTGAAATATACCCGTCGAAACAGTATGAGATGGCGAGGCTCAACCTGAATTACACGGTACTGAGCAAAAGAAAACTGATACAGCTGGTAAATGAACAATATGTTTCCGGATGGGACGATCCCCGCATGCCTACCATCAGCGGATTAAGAAGAAGAGGATACACTGCTGAAAGTATCAGGAATTTCTGCGACAGGATAGGAGTGGCAAAACGAGAAAATATAATTGATATCGGTCTGCTTGATTTTTTTATACGTGAACACCTGAATAAGATTGCGCTGAGGAGAATGGTGGTTTTCGATCCGCTGAAAGTGATGATCACCAATTATCCTGCAGATGAAGCTGAGATCATTAAAGGAGAAGAAAACCCAGAGGATCCTGGTAGCGGAACAAGAGACATTGAATTTTCCGGAGAGTTGTATATAGAGCAGGATGATTTCATGGAAGTTCCTCCGAAGAAATATTTTCGTTTGGCTCCCGGACAAATGGTGCGCCTGAAAAGCGCATACATTATCAGGTGCGATGAAGTTGTGAAGGATTCAAATGGTGTGGTTTCAGAAGTGAGGTGCAGCTATCTTCCTGAAAGTAAAAGTGGCGCTGATACATCGGGTATCAGCCCGAAAGGAACATTGCACTGGGTAAATGCAAAGCGTGCAGCAAATGTTGAATTGCGTTTATACGACAGGTTGTTCAGGGTTGAAGATCCTTCAAATGAAGAAGGAGATTTTAAGGATTACATCAATCCGGATTCGCTTAATGTCATAAACGCTTTTGCCGAACCAGGTTTATTGAAAGCTTCACATGATGAGAGATACCAGTTTTTGAGGAAAGGTTATTTTTATTTAGATAAGGACTCGACGAAAGAGAAATTGATATTTAACAGAACGGCTACTTTAAGAGACGACTGGGCAAAGAAAGTTAAATGACTTTGCTGCTGTATTATGCAGGATTCTTTTTATTCAGCCATTTCTCATTACGCGACTTTATTGCATTAATATCTACAGGAGCATCTCCCGGCATTTTTCTGCCCGCATTCTGACCATCGTTTACATGGGCATCTTTTGCGAGATCTTTTACTTTTTGGGGCAATTCATTGTCACTGGGCAAATGCTGGGAAGGATTAGCTGGTGCCGGGTGTTTTCCGGCAGCCAGCTTTTCTTTAACCTGTGAGGAGTAATATTTTGATACCGGTGTGCTGCTTGCAGTTTGAGCTTTGGTGGTTGTTTGGAGCAGTGCAAGAAGGAACACGAGTAATATCAGTCCTATGATTTTCATATGATACGATTTAATGTTATTTATTTTACGCTTACCAGCACTTTGATCTTACCTATAACGGAACTGTCAAAATCCTGAAGTGCTTTACCAAGTACCTGACCGGTTTTAATTTTATCAGGATCACCTTTCATCGCAACACCAGGCGTTGATGATGTAACGAGCATATCGCCCCTGCGTATTACACCGCCTTCAAGACTTACTTTAACAGGTATCACACCAATTACTCCCATAGGGACCAGGTTGCCCAGGTTGTCTCTTTCAGCATTTTCTTCTGTAAGCAATAAACCTGCTTTAGTTGCAAATACACCTGAAACAAGGCTTGAATATGGGGTGCTGCTTTTTTCTACTGTTCTGTCGGAGGTCTGAGAGATTACCAGTACATCGCCTGGTTCATAGCTCATACGGTTACCTTCAACAGCAAAGTATTCAGCTACGTCGGCACCACCTACCTGGGTACTGTTATTGAAAAATGCTTTACCAGTGTAGTCGATACGGGCCACGTTAGCGCCATTTGCTTTAAACACTGCCAGATCACCAGGATTGGCACCTTCGAGTTCTGCAACCAATGCAGTACCGTTTGATGCGCCATCAACGTTAGCCTGCGCGAGAAGTCCGACACCCGTCGGGGCTGCGTTTACAGCCTTCACACCTGCGTAAATACCATCGTTTCTTCCTACAACTGCAGCAGCAAAATCACTAAATCCCCTTCCCACCACTCCTTCACCACCTGCATTATTGATACCGAAAATTCCTGCTCCTGCAAGATCATTCGCAATACCGAGTACACCATTACTGTAAGTACTTAATGCAACGATACCATTACCAAATCCTGAGTTTGAAGCAAAAACCGCATCATTAAAATTATTTGTATTTGAAATGTTGAATAAGCCAGGCAAACCATCATCGCTCGTTCCAAACACACCTACACCACTTGTACTCACACCCATCACACCATTACCGCCTGATGATTTTCCGCTTATTCCGGAACCATTTACTGTTGTACCATATACACCTGTTCCATTGCCTGCATGCGAACCCCATACACCGAAACCTTCAGTGCCGGAACCGGTTACAGATCCTCTTAACGCTGTTGCGTTAGCAGCAGGGGTTGCAGCAGTGATCTTGCCATATACAGCATTAATATTGGCAGAAGCAGATGAATTTATTCCTTCCAGCGATATACCAGTTCCCTGGTTGGTTACAGAGAAAAGATTAGAGGCAGAATTAAGAGAACTGCTGAATGGCAATGCGAAAGAGCCTGTATTATCAGCAGATGGTGTCCATTTTGTACCATCATATTTTAATACTTCACCCGTTGAAGGAGTTGAATTACTGATTGAAATCCCCTTCAGCTTATTAACGGAAGGATCAGGATAGCTTCCTGATAAATCACCACCAGCTGAACCGGAAGGAGGCAGAGAGGTTGGTATAACTCCATTAGCGATTTTATTTGCAGTAACTGCACCATTTGCAATTTTATTGCTCGTAATTGATTGAGGTGCGATCGATGGATCAGGGTATGAGCCATTTAAATCGCCACCGGCAGGACCTGTTGGCGTAGAGGTTCCAACACCAGCAGCAAGTTTTGCCTGTGTTATTGATCCATCCTGAATTTTTGCAGTGCTGATCGAATTATCTGAAATTTTATTTGTGGTTACTGCTCCGTCTGCCATTTTAGTGTCGTTGACTGCGCCATCCTGAATTTTTGCAGTGCTTACTGAACCATTGGCCAGCTTAGTATTCGTAACTGCATTGTCGATTATTTTATTTGAATTCACAGAACCATCTGCAATTTTCACAGTTGTAACGGCTCCATCATTTAACTTTTGTGTACTAACTGAGCCATCGGCCAGTTTTGCATTGGTAACTGCATTGTCACTTATTTTATTTGAATTCACAGATCCATCTGCAATTTTCACAGCTGTAACGGCTCCATCATTTAACTTTTGTGTACTCACTGAACCATTGGCCAGCTTAGTATTCGTAACTGCATTGTCACTCAACTCCTGCGATGTTATAGCACCATTTGCAATACCAGGGAAGGGATAATTTCCTTTAAGACTTCCACCTGCTGCTCCTATCGGATTCGCGGCGCCTGCACGGGCTGCTGAATCTGAAAGAGTTGCAGTCTGGGCATGAATTGCTGATTCTGCAGTAGCAGATACCAGAGCATATTTTGCTGAGTCTGAATTCAATGATGATTCAGCATACCATGCAGCATTTGCGTGTAAAGCTGAATCTGCACGTGATGATGTTTCAGAGTGCCATGAGGAATTAGCATGAAATGCTGAATCTGCATGTGAAGTTGATTCTGCATGTAATGCATAGGGCACACTTAACAATTGACCACTGCCCATATTCCTGAATGAATATCCGGCTGAAGGATCAATTTCTACCTGAACGTATTTTTTCTGGCCATCAGACCAGTTGATATTCTTTATACTTCCGGATGCATTCATAGCTCCCGGGCTACCAATGGCAACGGTGAACAATCCGAAATTATTTGTTCTTAATTTCCTAGTTTCCTGGTAAACTACATTACCTGAAGAGTTATTGGTACGAATAGATATTCTTAGTGTGATATTCTGATTCGAAAGTGCTAAACCTCCGGTGTTTCTTGCAACACCCTGGTAATTTATTTCACCAGGCACCTGTGCCTGGATCAATATTACCGTGAAGATTTTAAACAGTAATAACAATAGCTTTTTCATTTTGTTAGGGTATTAAGGATTTAGTGGGTTTTTTATGGCTTATTGGATTTTTATGAATTTATATGTTCCTTCTCTGTATTTTTTTGATTGATAGGTACTTACAAATTCGGCTTTCAGAAAGTAAGTACCGTTCGCACAACTCATCATGTTAATTGATTCGGTTACTATATCTGATGACACGTTTATCTCTTTATAATATTTTAAATATCCTCTTTCATCATACACTTTTAATTTAAGCCTGCCTGTTGCATTCGTTATCAACCGAACACCGAGATTGTTTTTTACAGGATTATTCAATAACCTTATTTCGTGGTTTGTGAACACCCAGGGTTGATAGATCGATTTTCCATGGCCTGGATATGGTTGTAAAAATCCGTTCGTGAGAATATATGTTCCATCGCTCGACACCATTTCATTTACCAGCACCAACTCGCCAACACTCCATTCATAAGAAGAAGAGTCATTTTCATACTCACCACCGGCTGAGTTGATCACACTTGATTGTGCGGATTGAGAAAATGTTTCTCCACAAACGATGACAAATAAAAGAACGAGGGTAAAGTTTTTCATACCGTTGCTTTTGATATGGGTTTATTCTATTTTATCAGTACAATTTTTCTTATGTATTTTTCCCCTCCGATCACGATTTGAACATTATACACATTTTCTGGCCATTTCTGAATATCATGTACGGTAATAAATGAAGATCCTTTTTGTACATGCGTGGAAATGGTTTTAAATAATATACCGACGCTGTTGTAAACCGATACTTTAACATCGGCATCGTTCTGAGAAACTACATTCATCCTGATCGATTCACGAACAGGGTTCGGGGAAATACGCAACACCACATTTTCATTGGTGGGGAGTTTTACCTGTACTATCCTGGTGTATCTCGATTGTTCCCCGGGGAAATAAATTTTAAGCCGGTATTTGACGGAATGAGCAGAAATGAAATTCAGGCTATCCGTTAAATTGTAATTCAGTTGCGTTGTATGTGATACTATTGGATTTTGCTCACTGATACGTTCGAACGGGGAACCGTCGATACTTCTTTCCACCTCAAATCGTTTTATATCTGTGCTGTTGGTGGTTGTCCAGTTCAATAGCGTATTACCGTTCCTGTATTCGGCATTGAAATCTATAAGATAGTCATCGAGTACTACGCATGTTGAATCGAACAGGATCATTACAGTGTCTGTAGCATAATCAGAGCAGCCTGATTGAAGTTTCTGGGTAACTATATATGTTCCGGGTGAAATCGCTGTTATTGATGGACCGGAAGTGGTTCCAGAAATAGTACCACCTATTGTTGTCCAGTTATATACTGAAGTTGAAACTGGGTTGGTTACCTGTATCTGCGAAACACCCATCGATCCACAGTAATAAGGAATATCTGCTGCAATCTGGGCTCTTGGAGCAAGAAAGAAGTCGAATGGCCCCACAAAGTCTTTCAATGATGCTGAGAATGAATTGGAAGATCTGCTTTTCACAAGAACTCTTCTGAAGGGCATTCCACAGTCATCGCCACCCAGAAGCGTAACCGGGTCAAGACCAAGTTTTGTAAGATTCACTGAAAACTCCATGAACTGCCAGGCAGTATATGTTGTTGCTATTGTGTTATCCCCTTTCACCAGCTGGAACGGCCCTGCCCATGTATTGGCAACTGATGAAAGTCCGGTATAAAATGCGCCTGTTGTATTGGGGGTGATACCTGCATATCCATATTGTGATCCACTAGCTGCACCATCAAATGATCCCGTCCAGTTAAATCCTGCTGGAGTAGTAAGCAGAGCATTTGAGTTGACCCAAATACGAGCTTCCAATAAGCTTAATGTATTACTGGCGTACTCAGCTGCGAATATGATATCGCCAGGTCTTGTAATATTTCCGGCAGCATCAAATTGCCATGAAGTATGTCCAGCATCTGGTCCATAACCATAAAATCTCTGTGAAGGCCGGTCATAATAGATATCGGTCTGATACATTTCAAAATCGAAGTACCTGTTACCGGTAGTATTTTCAATAGAAATTCCACCAAACATCCACAGGGAGTCTGTGGGATTGATTCCCGCACGGCGCACGTGCACCATCATGTCGAGTATTTCGTTTTTATCCGGAATACTTTGTGCAACCGGACACGACCAGTCTGCTGGGCTCATACCGTTTTTATTGGAGCCCGATGCAAACATTGTAGAGTCATCACCATGATAGTCGCGGATAAATACGGCGTCAATCACCCTGTAGCTTCCCAATAATGTATAGGGATCTACTTTCATCGTTCGGTAAAACGGAAGTCTCCTGAATGCTGCATCGGTTGCGTATCTTGAAACAATTGAGGCCGCACCTGTTGTGTCAATTACAAAATTTCCCGAACCTGCACTCATTGAGAACCAGTCATCATTACCTGATTGCGGAATGTTTGAATAAAAGTTTGCGCGTAACTCGCCATCAACGCCGAATCCGGCTTTAAGTTGTTGAGTAGTTATCTGTGCTTTGCCATGTTGAAAGCAAATCAATAAAAACAATACACGTAGAATTGTTTTCATAAGTATGGATTTCGTTAAACTCCTATTTCGATTCCTTTATAAGAGTTACAATTTGACCACAAGTAACCACTAAAGTTTAATAGTTCATAGCATATATATAAATTTTTTTAAGTTGATTTATTGTATGATTCTCTTATAAATCTTTTAGTATCAGGTGCAGTTTTGCATAAATAGTATGCTTACGCAGAAAAAAAATTTGAGATCATAGTAATATTTTTTCCTGGTCGCGGTATTTTACTATAAATGAATTGCACTTATTACTAGAAATAAGAATGAAGTAAAAAAAATAATTTTTCCTTTAAACTTCGTCACCGGATCTTAATCTAATCTTTCAAATAAATCCGAACATATGAAATCAAAACTCATTTCGATCATCTCTTTCTCTGTACTTCTATTTTCTATATCATGTAAAAAAGAATCAGGTGCCACCACCCTTAAAGTGAAACTGACAGATGCCCCTGCTTCATATGATGAAGTGAATGTTGACATACGTGAAGTAAATATCAAAACAGATGGCGACAGTTCAAGCTGGGTTTCTTTACCAACCGCAGCAGGTATATATAATCTGCTTGAATACCAGGATGGTGTTGACACACTTATTTCACAGGCTGTTGTAACGGGCAATACAATTAAAGAAGTGCGTCTCGTGCTGGGAAGTGAAAACACTATTAAGGTGGGAACTGAAATCTATCCCCTTACTATTCCCAGTGGAAGTGAATCAGGATTAAAAATAAAAATGAATAAAACCCTAAATGGCGGAATTGATTACCTGACCCTTGACTTTGATGCAGCGCTTTCCATAAACCAGGAAATATCCGGATATAAACTTCGTCCGGTTATAAGAATTCTCCCGTAATCCCTAGTCCCACAATGACCAGAACCCTGCATTTGCAGGGTTCTCTTATTTATATTCGCCAAACACTTCTCTCAGCGTATCCGCAATCTCACCAAGTGTAACGTAATTCTCAACAGCCTCCAGTACCGCAGGCATAAGATTATCATCACCTGCAGCGCAATCATTAAGTATCTGCAGCAGTTTATCAACTTTAGCGTGATTTCGCTTTCTTTTAAGCGCTTCGATTTTCTCCGTTTGCAGCAGCCTTATCGAATCATCAATCCTGAATTCAGGAGCAGGATTTTTTTCATTTGTTGTAAACCGGTTCATCCCCACAATTATCTGTTCTTTCGATTCAACTTTTTTCTGGAAAGTATATGCGCTTCTTGAGATTTCTTCCTGTATAAATCCCTGCTCTATAGCACTGACGCTTCCCCCCATCGCATCAATTTTTGCTATGAGCATATTTGCTTCTCGCTCCATATCGTTCGTAAGCGATTCAACATAATAACTTCCTGCTAACGGATCCACTGTTTCTGTAGAACCGCTTTCAAAGGCCACTATCTGTTGCGTCCGCAATGCTATACGTGCTGCTTCTTCCGTTGGCAGGCTAAGCGCTTCATCATAACCGTTAGTATGCAGCGACTGTGTTCCTCCGAGCACTGCCGCCAGCGTTTGAATGGTAACACGTGAAATATTATTCAGCGGTTGTTGTGCGGTAAGCGTACTGCCGCCTGTTTGCGCATGAAATCGCAGCATCATTGCTTTGGGATCTGTGGCACCGAGATCTTTCATGATGTGCGCCCACATTCTCCTGGCGGCCCTGAACTTTGCTACTTCTTCAAATAAATTATTATGTGCGTTGAAAAAGAACGATAACCGCTTGCCAAATACATTGATATCGAGCCCCTTTTCTATGGCTGCTTTCACATATGCCTTACCGTTACTGAGAGTAAAGGCGATTTCCTGCACGGCAGTACTTCCTGCTTCACGGATATGATATCCGGAAATGGAAATGGTATTCCATTTGGGTACCTCTTTGCTGCACCATTCAAAAATGTCTGTGATAATGCGCATCGATGGCTTGGGCGGATAGATATAGGTGCCGCGTGCCGCATATTCTTTTAAAATATCATTCTGAATTGTCCCGTTCAGTTTAGAAAGATCTGCGCCTTGCTGTTTTGCAACAGCCACATATAATGCAAGCAATATGAAACCGGTCGCATTAATTGTCATGGAAGTAGATACCTGTTCGAGTCTGATGTTGTTAAAGAGAATCTGCATGTCTTCGAGACTATCTATCGCCACGCCAACTTTTCCTACTTCACCTTCCGAAAGTGGATGATCGCTGTTATATCCGATCTGGGTTGGCAGATCGAAGGCAACGCTCAGTCCCATTACCCCCTGCGACAATAAATAATGATATCTTTTATTGCTTTCTTCGGCTGTGCTGAATCCCGCATACTGTCGCATAGTCCATGGCTTGCCGCGATACATGTCGGGTTGTACGCCTCTCGTAAAAGGGAATTCGCCGGGTTGCTCTGATAGCTGATGATATGATGACGAATCGGGGGTGTAAACTTTTTTAATTTCTATACCAGAATCGTTATAGAGAGGTTTATCCATTAATACTTTTGACTTTTAACTTTTTACTTTTCACTCATCGCATCAGTTTCTTGGCTTCGTAGCTCAGCACTTCGGCTACTACATTATGGAGAGTCATCTTCGGATTCTGAACGATCATCTCGAGGAGCTGTTTGTTTAGATCAGTCCCTGAAACATCCGCAGGAAGGTACGAAGCCACCTGGTTGATAATATGAATATTCTGCTCTTTCAGATTACGCACTGCTTCCCAGGCCTCATTGCTCACATACAATTGTTGCGTGATGTTATGGTCGAATTCCTGTTTAATAGTATGGGTGAGCATCATCTGCATGTCTTTCCCAGCGATTCCCGGCTGGTTGATCCTGCTGATCAGGTTGGGTAAGGCAATTCTTTCAGTAAGCAGAATGAGGCGCTCATAAGCCTGTAATTGCAGTTGCAAGGGTGTGTTGCCCTTATTATTTTCTGAACGGGGACTTTCCTTCACCTGCCTGGCAGCTTTTGCGCGTTCTCTCCAGAATATGTATGCGAGGGAGCCACCGAGTGCCAGTGCAATCAAAAGTGCGCCAATCATTTGCCAGGTATCCATAGAGGGATATTATTTATTGACAAATGTATGGATGATGTTAACAATACAAAAGCTTTCGTTTTTATATCTTTGCAGTATGGAAACGACAATAGCAGCACCGGTAACTTTTACAAATCAGGCTATTAAAGAGATCAGCAGGCTTATGTCTGAAGAAGGGTTTGATAAATCTAATTTTCTGCGTGTAGGCGTTAAAGGTGGCGGATGTTCCGGGATGACTTATGTTCTGGGCTTCGATCAGAAGTTGGAGAATGATGAAGTGTATGACATTGAAGGCTTGACCTTTATCATGAATAAATCTCATGGCATTTACCTGATGGGTATGGAGATTGACTGGCAGGGTGGTCTTAATTCAAGGGGATTTACTTTTTCTAATCCTAATGCCAGCAAAACCTGCGGCTGCGGAACTTCTTTCGCGGTAAAGCAATAATTAATACACCTCACGTTTTCAACGGTCGTTTCTTGATCATTCCCCCCTTCGTATCCTTAATACTGTGCATCACCACAAAAGCATCATCATCTATCTTTTCAATTTCACTTCTCAACCTTGATATTTCAAGCCTGGTGACAACAGTGAACACAATATCCATTTCCTGGTTAACAGGACCGCGTTTTCCAAAGCCACCTATACCCTTGTATATTGTTACGCCACGTCCGATCACCTCTACGATCATCTTTCTTATTTCATCATTTTTTCTTGAGATGATCGTTACCCCAAGATATTCTTCTATACCCTCTATAAGGAAATCGACAGTTCTGGATGCTGATAAATAAGTAAGCATCGAATAAAGGGCTGTTTCCAGGTCAAGGAAATATACCGCAGATGAAAAGATGAGGATATTGATCACCAGGATGATGTCGCCTATCGTAACACCTGTTTTGCGGCTGATGAAAATTGCCAGAACCTCCGTGCCATCCAGTACACCGCCACCCCTGATGGCAAACCCGATACCTGCGCCAAGAAAAAACCCGCCAAACACCGCCACCAGTAGTTTATCGTTTGTTACGGGTGGATAATTGACCAGAGCAAGGCAAATGGCAAGACCAATTATCCCCAGTACTGTTCGCATGGTGAACACATAGCCGATCTGACGGTAGCCGAGCAGAATAAAAGGGATATTCACCAGAATGATGATGATCGGAAGAGGAAAATTAAAGATTCCGCTAAGTAAAAGTGATATGCCTGTAGCGCCGCCATCTATAAAGTTGTTGGGAAGCAAAAAGCTTTTAAGGCCGAACCCTGCTGAAAAAATGCCTATGATGATAAATGCTGCACTTCTGGCAGTTTGCAACATGCCGATCCTGGTCCGGTAGATCTGCTTGGCCACCGTATAACTACGCCTGGCATGGCCTTTTTGATCTCTGGGCCATGGAATTGCGGTTCTGCTGAATATTGACTTCATGGTTGAAAATCAAAATACGATTTTTACGCGGTACCGAACCTTCTTAACATAATAAATGATGGCAAACGTTACCTTTGCAGCCCTTAATTATGAAGTACGTAAACGAGATTAGCAAGCGCAGAACTTTTGCGATCATTTCACACCCGGATGCCGGAAAAACAACATTGACTGAAAAGCTTCTGTTATTTGGCGGAGCAATACAAACGGCCGGAGCGGTGAAAAGTAATAAAATAAAAAAACACGCAACCAGTGATTTCATGGAGATAGAAAGACAGAGAGGTATTTCTGTTGCCACCAGTGTGATGAGCTTTGAATATAAAGGCATACTCGTGAATCTTCTGGATACTCCCGGCCACAAGGATTTTGCGGAAGATACCTATCGAACTCTTACAGCGGTTGACAGTGTAATTCTTGTGATAGACAGTGTTAATGGTGTAGAGGCACAAACACGCAGGCTGATGGAAGTGTGCAGGATGCGAGACACGCCCGTGATCGTTTTCATCAATAAAATGGACCGTGACGGAAAAAATCGATTCGACCTGCTCGAAGAAATTGAGAATGAATTGAAAATATCGCTGCATCCCATGACATGGCCCATTAACAGTGGCAAAGATTTCAAAGGAGTATACAATCTGTATGATAAAAACCTTTTGCTTTTCACGGCGAATACAAAAGGAACAGAAGATGATTCACTGAGCTTTGATAACCTTAATGAAACATCACTCGACGACAAAATAGGGGAGAAGGATGCGGATGCCTTGCGGGAAGACGTGGAGCTGATAGATGGCGTGTATGGTGACCTGAATGAAGAGGGATATCTCGAAGGAAAGATCGCCCCGGTTTTTTTCGGAAGTGCAATAAACAATTTCGGTGTGAAAGAAATGCTCGACACTTTCATCAGCATAGCTCCTCAGCCCCGCAGCCGCGAAACATCTGTACGCACGGTGGATGTGGGTGAAGATAAGTTCAGTGGTTTTATTTTTAAAATTCATGCGAACCTCGATCCCAAACACCGCGACCGTATTGCCTTCTTAAGGGTTTGTTCAGGAAAATTTGAAAGAAATAAATATTTCCATCATGTTCGTCTTGATAAAGAGATCCGCTTCAGTAATCCATATACTTTTCTTGCGCGCGACAAAGATGTGATAGAGCAGGCCTTCCCGGGTGATGTAATAGGATTATTCGATACCGGTAATTTTAAAATTGGTGACACGCTTACAGAAGGGGAAGATTTTTATTTCACCGGCATTCCATCTTTTTCCCCGGAAATATTTAAAGAAGTGATCAATAAGGATCCGATGAAGACCAAGCAATTGGAAAAAGGTTTATTGCAGCTGACAGATGAGGGTGTTGCACAGCTGTTTACACAATATGGGGGAAATAAAAAGATAATCGGGTGTGTGGGTGAGCTGCAATTCGAAGTAATTCAATACAGGCTGCTGCATGAATATGGTGCTTCGGTTCAGTTCAATAGTGTGCCTTTTTATAAAGCATGCTGGATCACCAGTAATGATCCGAAAAAGATGCAGGATTTTATTCGTTTTAAATCTTCAAATATCGCTGAGGATAAGGATGGACATCTTGTGTATCTCGCACAGAGCGAGTGGTTCTTAAATACCGAAAGGACCAATAACCCGGAGATTGAATTTAATTTTACGAGTGAAATTCATAAAGAAAGTGAAAAGCTAAAAGTGAAAAGTTAAATGGTACTTTTCACTGATAACTTAATATTTCGGATGTACTCCCCGGTAAGTATGGGGCGTAATCTTTTTTAATTCTTTTTTTACTGTTGCAGGAATTTTTAGCGATTCTATAAACGAATGCATGCTCTGCTTATTAATTCCGGTATTACCACGTGTTAGCTCCTTCAGCGCCTCGTATGGCTCAGGATAATTTTCGCGCCTCAGTACAGTTTGTATAGCTTCTGCAACAACAGCCCAGTTATTTTCAAGATCTTCTGATATTTTCTGCTGGTTAAGCACAAGCTTTTCAAGGCCTTTTTCTATGGATCTGAATGCAAGAATAGTGTGAGCGAAAGGAACACCAATATTTCTTAAGACCGTTGAGTCAGTAAGGTCCCTCTGCAATCTTGAAATAGGAAGTTTGGATGAGAGGTGTTCAAGCAAAGCATTTGCTATGCCAAGATTACCTTCTGCATTTTCAAAATCAATGGGATTTACTTTATGCGGCATTGCAGACGATCCAACTTCACCCTTGCGTAGCCTCTGTTTAAAATAATCCATTGAAATGTAGGTCCAGATATCCCTGCAGAAATCGATCAGAATATTATTTATTCTTTTGATGCAGTCAAAGTGAGCTGCAAGATTATCATAATGTTCAATCTGTGTTGTGTATTGCTGGCGTTGCAATCCAAGGGTGCCTTCTACAAAATCGTTTGCAAGCTTCACCCAGTCTTTTTTCGGAAAGGCAACATAGTGCGCATTGAAGTTTCCTGTTGCACCGCCGAACTTTGCGGAGAACGGAACCTGGATAAAGAGTTCAACCTGGTTCTCGATTCTTTCAATGAACACCATCAATTCTTTTCCGAGGATGGTAGGACTCGCAGGCTGGCCATGCGTACGGGCGAGCATCGTAATATCTTTCCAGTCTCCCGCAAGCAACTCAAGCTGCCTGTTCAGATTCAGCAGGCAGGGAAGGTATTCGAACTCAATGGCATGTTTCCATGAAAGAGGGATCGATGTGTTGTTGATATCCTGGGAAGTGAGTCCGAAATGTACCCATTCTTTCAGGTGGCCCGCCTTAATGGTGTCGAGTTTTTTCTTCACAAAGTATTCAACCGCTTTCACATCGTGATTGGTGATCGCTTCGGTCGCTTTGATTTCATTCGCGTCTTCAAGTGAAAAGTCTTCAGCCATTTTTCTCAAACCATTGCGTCCTGAAGCGTTGATACTGAAGAATTTCTTATCGGCAAGGAAAAGAAAATATTCAACTTCAATCAATACCCGGTACTTCATTAATGCGAACTCAGAGAAATATTCATCGAGGTGATGCAGTTGTTTGCGGTAGCGTCCGTCTATAGGTGAAAGGGCTGTAAGTGAGTTCAGTTCCATGGATGATCGTTGATTTGCCTTCCGGGCTTTAACTTTGCGCCGTAAAATTAAACTAATTGAAGAAGATAAAGGTTGGAATTGTCAATTATCTGAACACCGCGCCATTGATATTTGGATTGAAAAACAGTCCGGTAATTGACCAGATAGAGCTGATACCAGATTACCCTGCAAATCTTGCTAAGGATTTACTTGATGGCACGATCGATATCGGACTCGTTCCTGTTGCTGTGATACCGCAATTATCGCAATGGTGGCTCATGAGCGATTATTGTATAGGATGTGAAGGACCTGTGGCCTCCGTTTGTATATTTAGTGATGTGCCAATTGAGAAAACTGAACGTGTACTGCTCGATTACCAGAGCGGCACTTCCGTGGAGCTTGCGAAACTGCTCATAAAAGATTACTGGAAGCTTGATCCGCAATTGATTAATGCATCTGAAGATTTCCAGCAGCATATTCATGGGAATACTGCAGGTCTTGTTATTGGCGACAGATCGTTTGCACAAAGGAAAGTTTCCAAGTATGCTTATGACCTTGGGGAAGCCTGGAAATCATACACTGGTCTGCCATTTGTTTTTGCGGCATGGATCAGTAACAAGCCTCTTGATAGCGAATTAGTCAGGTTATTCAATGAAGCAAATGCTTTTGGAGTAAACAATATTCCGAAAGTGATCGCATCCCTGAATTTTAATAATTCGGTTGACCTCGAAGAATATTTCAGGAAATATATCAGCTATAATCTTGATGAAGACAAAAGAAAAGCGCTGAGAAAGTTTCTGCAACATCTTAAAAAAGATATTATCTTATAAGTGTCAGCATTCCTTTTTTTGTAACGTCACCACAAAGCGTTGTAGCATTTATAATATAAACGTATCCGCCTCCATCCTGTGGCTTGCCTTTCCACGTTCCATCCCAGCATTGTGAAGGATCGGCAGACTGGAAAATGAGGGCTCCCCACCTATTGTAGATTGAAAATTGTTTTATAACGGCATCACCCCAGTGCTGAATGCCAAAACAATCATTTTTGCCATCATTATTCGGCGTAAATGCATTGGGCACTACAAACCGCGGGACACCGGTTTTGGTTACATTTACCAATACGGAAGCAGAGGAAGTACACCCGAATTCACTGGCTCCCGTAACCTCGTAAGTTGTTGTTGTTTCAGGTGTAGCAACAGGTTTTGCGATTGCGCCGTCGCTTAAGCTCTCAGCCGGCGACCAATTGTAGCTTTTTGCTCCGCTTGCCTGGAGCGTTGCAACCGGGGTTGTGCAATTGATGTCGTTTGATTTCTGCGCAGTAACTATGGGCAACGGATTTACATTTATAGAAACATTCATTACGGTGTCGTGATGACACACATTATCATTGATGGTCACAATGTAGGTTTCACTTGCAGCCGGAACAAATGAAATTGAAGGCAATGCAGGGTCTGGAAATGAAGCTGCCGGCGACCACATATAAGTATCCCCTCCTGATGCTGAAATGGTTGTCGAATCTCCGGCACAAACAACAGTATTTATTGAAGATGCGGAAAACAGGGGATATTGCCTTACACCAATCTTCACCGAATCTTCACTGGTACATGCATTACTTCCGGTTACTTTTACTTTGTAAGTAATGTCGGATGTTGTTGACGTAATTGGGTTGGATGTTGAAGTGTTGTTAAGATTTGCTGCGGGGCTCCATTGATATGTTCCTCCTCCATTTGCTGACAATTGAACGATGGCGCCTTTACAAATCGTCGTGTCGCTTGTAATATTCACAACAGGTGAAGGCTTAACAGTAATCACTACAGAGTCTTTGGCCAGACATCCTCCGGGATCGATTCCAATAACAACATATTCGGTTGTGGTTGCAGGAGTAGCAACAGGATTTGGAATGCCGCTGTTTGATAGTCCCGTTGCGGGCGACCAGGTAAAAAATGCGCCCTGCGCTACATTCAACTGCACAGGTGAACCCGCGCAGACAATTGTATCATTGTTTGCTTTGATATAAGGTTGTTTCACGTTGATGGATATACTATCCTTTACCGGGATCAGCTCAGAAAAGGAAATATCATCAATGGCGAAATCATTTCCAACGATCGAGGTATTCATGTTAACGATCGAAAGTGTAACCGTAGTGTTTCCACCTGAATTCCAGATACTATAAAACTGTGCCCAGTTGCATGGAGGAACAGTTGCACTGAACGTGCCTCCCAGGGGGATTCCGTTGATATAGAACTGAAGGTCAGCAGGATTGGGAGCCCATACCGCCTGGAGCCAGGTGGAAAAAGCATAGTCAGTATTTGGCTTGATGGTTACCGCTTGTGACCAAACCTGTTTGCCTGCCGTAGGCGAGCCATTTACTAAAAGCATTTGTCCGTTACCGTTAGTATGGTCGCTGCAGTAATCGAGAGAAATATTCCACGTTTTAGGATCATTACCAACAAAATATTCACCTTCACTCACATTCGTAGGTGTGTAAGTATATCCTGACAGGAAATCACTATTGCCGTTAGAAAAATCACCATTCTTTACGAGATTATCACCCGCAACCAAAGCATCTACATAATATTTAATATTCTGTGTTGTAGTGGTAACAGGCATGGCAGCAGTCGGATCGTCGAGGAATGTTGATGGTGACCACAGGTATGAAACTGCAGGGTGAGTATTTATCTGAAGCGGGCTGCCTGCACATATAGTAGTGTCGTTGGTAATGATCAGCGAATTCGATTCTCCGTTAACCGTCATACCGATCCATTCATTTCCTTCCTTTACAAGTATCAGGTCATTCGGATCATACATGTTACCCAAATTTCCCCAGTTTACTCCGGAAGGATTTAAATTCGTGATGTTAGTGCCGAATTCTATTTTCAGGATCCTTGGATTAACACCGCCAGGCGGATATCCTGCAACAATTATCCCGTACCATTTGCCTTCATTCTGCACTACTCTTATTCCTCCGTTTCCTCCTGATGGTATTACGTTATTTATATCTCCAAGATTAACCGCTACAGGATTGTTCAGCAGGCTGTTTCCAAAGTCGAGCCGTATAAGATCTCCTGATGAAAAATTTGTAACAAATCCATAGTAATTATTATTCGTAAATACAATGTCAATGTAAGTTGGCTGGTCGAGCATGCCGATCCCTCCAAGGTTCTGTACGCCTGGTGGCTGGTTAAGATCTTTTGAGCAAAAGTTCCATTTGTATGTTGACGCTCCGGTAGAGTTGTTGGTAAAATTAAAAGGTGTGCCTGCACATATGTTGGAAGGAAATGTAAAGTCAACCGTTTGTGCTTCTGATTTCAGGAGTACAAGACTTAAAAAAAAGATCAAAAAATATTGTCCTCTGACTACCATACACCTCCCTGGATATTACGTAAAAATCAACACTAAGTTG
>Ga0207701_10001535_pt1 | contig 24085 bp, 37 predicted proteins | sample KBSSwiSSwithPhiX_FD_184294 | JGI IMG/M metagenome (GOLD analysis project Ga0207701, IMG submission 184294) | Switchgrass rhizosphere bulk soil microbial communities from Kellogg Biological Station, Michigan, USA, with PhiX - S5 (SPAdes) (version 2) | ecosystem: Environmental > Terrestrial >... | reverse complement strand
CGGAGAATATGGTGGGCCACAAGTTGGGTGAGTTTGCGCCGACCAGGACCTTTAAGGGCCACTCCGGAACAAAGGTGGAGAAGACTAGCAAGGTATCAGGACCACCGAAATAGTGAATCGTAAATCGTGAATAGTGAATCGAACAGAGATTCAACTAGACACGACTTACGACCGATTCACGAAAGACTATTGACGATTCACGAGGTTCAGGATGGAAGCAACAGCGAGTGCAAAATATTTAAGAGGTTCGGCGCAGAAGGCGCGCCTGGTCGTGGACATGATCCGCGGTAAGGACGTTAACCAGGCGATAGCGATTTTGCGATTCTCGAAGAAGCGGGCTGCGACCAGTATCGAGAAGTGCATGCGTTCTGCAATTGCGAATGCGAACGAGGCAGCGGAGAAGGCAAACATTTCGATCGATCCGGATGATCTTTGGGTGCGAACTGCTTTTGTCGATCGCGGGCCGACAAAGAATCGTCGTCGCGTTAGACCTGCACCGCAAGGTCGCGCTTATCGTGAGCAAAGACATTTCTGTCACGTCACGATTTCGCTGAGCAATGATGCTAAGCCGGAACCGAAAGTAAAAGGCGCGAAGCCTGTGGCATCAGGGCCGGCTAAACCGGCGAAGCTCGCTGAAAGCAAAGGTCGGAAGCGCGGCGGGGCAGCCGCGGCGCCGCGAGCGAAGAAGGCAGCTCCGAAGGCAGCTCCCAAGGCAGTAACAACGGAAGCAGCCGAAAAGCCCGCAGCAAAGAAGGCTTCGAAGAAGAAGACAGAGAAGTCGGAAGAATAACGAATCTCAAATTTCAGATTTGAGATCTCAAAACGGAGAAGATTGTGGGTCAAAAAGTTCATCCATACGGTTTTCGACTCGGCTACAACAAAGATTGGCACTCGCACTGGTTTGCGAAGAAGCAGTTCGGCGAGTTTTTGCTGGAAGACCTCAGGCTTAAGCGTGATCTGAAACAACGCTTTGCCGGAGCAGGCGTCTCGCACGTTGATATCGAGCGCGCGGCAAACCGTCTCAAGATCATCATCTACACTTCGCGACCCGGCATCATCATCGGTCGCAAGGGCGCTGAGATCGACAAGCTGAAGAGTGACCTGTCGTCGAAGACCGGTCGGGAAGTATTGGTCTCAATCCAGGAGATTCACAAACCTGAGTTGAACGCGCAGTTGCAGGCCGAGAAGATTGCCGCACAGCTCGAGAAGCGCATCGCGTTTCGTCGGGCAATGCGAAAAGCCGTCGAGGAGTCGCTTCGTTTTGGCGCCCAGGGAATCAAGGTCAAGGTCAGTGGTCGTTTGAACGGCGCCGAAATCGCACGCAGCGAGTGGCACCTTCAAGGGCAGCTCCCGCTGCACACGCTACGGGCTGATATCGACTACGGTCTGGCTGAAGCCCGAACAACATTTGGTCAGATTGGCGTCAAGGTCTGGATTTACCGTGGTGAGATTCTCGATCCCAAGGCGGCGATGGCTCGCGGTACCGGATCAGATCCGATCAACGAAACGCGAGTAGGCGAACGTGAACGTCGGCCACGCACCAGGCGTGAACGTGAAGGCGGAGCGCCGGATGGAAGAAGGCCCAGGGGAGATAACCAATAGGAGATTTCAGATCTCAGATTTCAGATTTCAGATTGGCGCCGAGGGCGTGAAGTTCTTTCAATCTGCAATCTGCAATCGGCAATCTGAAATATGTGAAACATCATGTTGATGCCGAAAAAAGTTAAGCACCGAAAGCAGATGCGGGGTCGCATGACCGGCGTCGCAACTCGTGGCAGCGAGATCAGCTTCGGTGAATACGGTTTGAAGTGTTTGGAACCCGCGTGGATAACTGATCGTCAAATTGAAGCCGCTCGTATCGCGATGACGCGACATATCAAGCGCGGCGGCAAGATTTGGATTCGCATGTTTCCGGATAAGCCGGTGACCAAGAAGCCGGCTGAAACTCGTATGGGCAAAGGCAAAGGCGCACCAGAGTATTGGGTTGCAGTCGTAAAGCCGGGCCGCATTTTGTATGAGATTGAAGGGGTCGACGAGAAGACAGCGCGAGATGCTATGCGTCTTGCCGCTCAGAAACTTCCGATCAAAACGAAGTTTGTGACTCGTGCTGATCAAGAAGGGGGCGCGATCTAGCAATGAAACGACGTGAGGAATTAGATAAGTACCGGGAACTGGGCGCGGACGAAATTCGTGCTGAAACTGCACGCTTACGCGAGTCTTTGTTTCGGTTGAAGTTCAAGCTGGCCCTTGGCGAGGTCGATGCGGTGAAACGTATTCGTCAGGAAAAGAAATCGTTGGCGCGTCTGGAAACGCTCTCGCGACAAACGTCCACAGGTAAGTAAACAGAAGGCCAGTCCCGTTTGAAGCGCTGGCCGAAAGTGTGTGAGAAGAATGGCAGAGAATCAAGAAAACATTACGCCCGCAACAGATGAAACTAAAGCGACCGTGGCTGCAGTTAGTCGACCCCATCGTTCAGAGAAAGTCGGCACCGTTGCTTCAGACAAGATGACAAAGACGGTGGTCGTCCGTGTCGATCGATCGGTCAAGCACAGAAAATATCGTCGTTATGTTCGTAAAACATCGAAGTTCATGGCTCATGACGAGCTCGGTGCTACGGTTGGCGATAAGGTGCGAATCGTAGAGACGCGCCCGCTTTCGGCGCGCAAGCGATGGCGCGTAATTGAGATAGTTCAGAAAGCGGCTAAGTAAAGATTTGGGCTTTGGTTTGTATTAGGACCAAGCTCAAGGCCAAAGGCCAAAACCGGAGGTAACGACAGTGATTCAGATGCAGACCTCTTTGGAGGTTGCCGACAACTCAGGAGCCCGTCGCGTGGAGATGATCATGCCGATTGGCGGATCAACTGGAAAGATTGCCAGCCTGGGCGATCGTATCAAGGTAGCAGTCAAAGAGGCTTCGCCTGATGGGACCATCAAGAAGGGTACGGTCCAGGACGCGGTCATCGTACGGACGCGGAAGGAAGTCAGACGGGCAGACGGCACCTACGTAAGGTTTGATCAGAATGCCGCAGTTTTGATTAAGGAAGATGGAACACCCATTGGGACGCGCGTATTTGGTCCAGTAGCGCGGGAATTGCGCGATAAGAATTTCATGAAGATTGTTTCGCTCGCGCCGGAGGTTATCTAAGAGTATGGCTGGTACAAAGCGCACGAAAATTAGAAAGAACGATCAGGTTGCGATCATTGCCGGGCGCGACAAAGGACGACGCGGCCGGGTGTTGGAAGTTGCGCCTGTGAAGGGCAAGGTCAAAGTTGAGGGTGTGGGGATGATCAAGCGCCATCAGAAGGCGAACCCCCAGGCCAACCGGGGCGGCGGCATTATCGATAAGGAAGCGTTCATCGATATCTCGAATGTTCAGTTGATTGACCCACAATCGGGGAAGCCATCGCGCATCAGGTATGAAGGTGAGGGTGATTCCAAGACCCGCGTCGCCGCTAAAAGCGGTCACTCATTGGAGAAGTAGAACCGCAAGCGAGGAACTGAAATGGCTGCAAGGTTAAAAGAGCGATATCAAAAGGACGTGGCGCCACAGATTGCCAAAGAGTTTGGGATTAAGAATCCCATGGCAGTCCCGCGCATTGAAAAAGTGGTGCTCAATATGGGCATGGGTGAGGCAATCGCCAACGCGAAAATTCTCGATACGGCTGCGGATGAGTTACGAGCCGTCACCGGTCAAAAGCCTGTGGTCACGAAAGCAAAGAAATCGATTGCGTCGTTTAAGTTGCGACAGGGAATGCCGATTGGTTGTGTCGTCACTCTGCGCGGCGAACGGATGTACGAGTTCCTTGATCGGTTGATGTCGGTTGCGCTGCCGCGTGTCAGAGACTTTCGCGGGGTGTCAGCCAAGGCATTTGACGGCCGGGGAAACTACACAATTGGTATCCGTGAACAGTTGATCTTTCCGGAAATCGATTTCAACAAAGTGGACAAGTTGCGAGGTATGAATATTTCCATTGTCACAACGGCACGTAACGATGAGCAGGCGCGCGCGCTGTTGAAGGCTATGGGGATGCCGTTTAGGACCTAATAAATCGTTAATCGTGAAATGGTAAATCGAATTTCACGATTGGCGAACCACGATTCACCATTAACGATTGACGATTAACGAACTATGGCAAAGAAATCACTGATTGCGAAGGCTAACCGCAAACCGAAGTTTGCAGTGCGGGCCTACACGCGATGCAAACGATGCGGTCGGCCCCGCGCTTATTTACGCAAGTTCAACCTCTGTCGCATCTGTTTTCGCGAGTTGGCGCTCCAGGGGCAGATCCCGGGCGTCGTAAAGTCGAGCTGGTAAAAATATTGCAGATTGTAGATTGCGGATTTCAGGTTTTTCTTCAATCTGCAATCTGAAATTAGCAATCTGAAATTGGAGTGATACATGACTGATCCTATCGCCGATATGTTGACGCGAATCCGCAATGCGATTGCGGCGAAACACTCGCGTGTTGATATTCCGGCTTCAAAGCTCAAGCTAGAAATTGCCCGCATCCTGAAAGAAGAGGGCTATGTGAACAACTTCGTCATCAAGGGCGAAGGTTTGAAGAAGACGATACGAATCTTCTTGCGTTATGACGCTCGAGGAACGTCGTCGATCACGTATCTGCAAAGAGTGTCGACGCCCGGCCGCCGCGTTTATGTCGGCTCGAGTGAGATTCCGAAGGTGCTCGGCGGTTACGGTATCAATATCGTCTCAACGTCGAAGGGGTTGATGAGTGGTAAGGCCGCGCGTCGTGAAAACATGGGCGGCGAGCTGTTGGCCCAAATCTACTAATTGCAGATTGAAGATTGCAGATTTCAGATTGGTCGCCATTAGACAATCTGCAATCTGAAATCAAAAATCGGAAATAAACATATGTCGCGAATAGGAAAAAAGCCGATTGCTTTGCCGAAGGGCGTGACCGTCACGGTTCGTGATCAGGAGCTCGAAGTCAAAGGTCCGAAAGGTACTTTGAAGACTCCCGTCCCGGCAGGTATTAGTTTCAAAGTCGACGGCGAAGAGCTGCGTGCTGAGCGAACGTCTGACGACGTAGCGGCGCTGCATGGCCTGGCTCGGGCCCTCGCTAACAATGCAATTGTCGGCGTCACAGAAGGGTTCAGTAAGCAGATGGATGTTGTTGGTGTTGGCTACAAGGCTGACGTGCAGGGTAAGAAGATAGTTTTCTCCCTCGGCTATTCACATCCGATCGAGTTTCCATTGCCAGCTGAAGTCGAAGCCAAAGCCGAGCGAATGACGACGAAAGGTAGCATTCAGCAGTACCAGACAACTTTGACGCTAACGAGTATTGATAAACAGAAACTTGGTCAGGTCGCGGCGGAGATGCACAAGCTGCGCAAGCCCGATGCTTATAAGGGTAAAGGCGTTCGTTACGCTGGAGTACCGATCAAGTTGAAGCCTGGTAAGACAGGGAAGTAAATATTAAGAGGAACTATGGCAAACACGAATAGAGCAGTAGTGCGAACCGCTATTCACCAGCGTATTCGTCGCAAGGTGAAAGGAAGTACCGACCGGCCTCGGCTCGCAATCTATCGAAGCTTGAATCATATCTACGCCCAGGTGATCGATGACCGTCAGGGGCAGACCTTGGTGTCGGCTTCAAGTACCGAAAAGGAACTGCGTGGTAATACTGGCGGAAATCTTGATGCAGCGCGACGCATCGGTCAGGCGATAGCCGAACGAGCATTGGCAAAAGGTATTGAACAGGTAGTCTTCGATCGAGGCGGCTATCTCTATCATGGTCGTATCAAAGCGTTAACCGATGCGGCCCGCGCCGCTGGTTTGAATAAGAACGAAGTGGCTGCCGCTGAGGAAGAACAACCTGAGGCCGCTGCACCGGAAGCAACCGAAGAGAAGAAGCCGCGTAAGAAGAAAAGTAAAGAATAGTTATGAGACAACCCAAGCAACGTATTCCAGCACAGGGACTCGATCTGAAGGATCAGGTGATCTCAATCAATCGCGTCACCAAAGTAGTTAAGGGTGGTAAGAACCTTTCGTTCGCGGCGCTTGTCGTCGTCGGTGACGAAGGTGGCCACGTGGGATTCGGAACCGGTAAAGCGCGAGAAGTTCCGCTCGCGATAAAAAAAGCAATCGAGGCCGCAAAGAAAAGTTTGATTCGCGTGCCCTTGATCAATAACACTTTGCCGCACCAACTGATCGGTGAATACGGCGCGGGTAGAGTCTTGGTTAAGCCGGCGTCAGAAGGTACTGGCGTTATTGCCGGCGGCGCGGTTAGAGCCGTGATGCAGGCAGTTGGCGTTCATGACGTGCGAACAAAGGTTCTTGGTTCGACGAATCCACATAACGTTGTGCGGGCGACTTTCGATGCGCTGTTACGCATGAAAGATCCGATGGAGTTGGCGCGCTTGCGCGGCAAGCAAGTCGAGGATATGTAATTTTAGCGAGGTGTTATGGCTGAGAAGCGAAGCAAGAAAAGTGAACCGGCGACTTCGGGCACGATAAAAATTCAGTACTATCGTAGCTTCATTGCGGCGCCAAAGAAGCACAAGGCTGTAGTGCGAAGCCTGGGCATCACAAAACTAAATCAGGTTGTCGAACGTCCCGACACAGATTCGATGCGCGGTGCGGTCGCGAAGATTCCGCATTTGCTGCGCATAGTCGATTAAACTCGCACTTGATTTAGAAGAGAAAGAAACTTAACGGAGTAGATATGGCTATCAGTCTTAACAGTCTTCGACCAGCAAAGGGCTCAACGCACAAGAAGAAGCGAGTCGGCAGGGGACCAGGTTCGGGTCTTGGCAAAACCGCAGGTCGCGGTGAGAAGGGACAAAAGTCTCGTTCAGGCTACTCGCGTAAGATCGGCTTTGAAGGTGGTCAGATGCCGCTTCATCGTCGCTTGCCGAAGCGTGGATTCACAAACATCTTCAAGAAGCAGTGGCTTGAAGTGAGCCTTGCCGCACTGGATAAGCATTTCAATGCGGATGAAGAGATCAATCCCGAGGTGTTACATAGCCGGGGAATCATCAAAAAAGCAAAGCATGATGTAGTTGTGCTGGGCAATGGTGAGGTCTCGAAGCCTTTGCGCGTGTCTGCTCATCGCTTCACGAAGAGTGCACGTGAGAAGATCGAAAAGGCTGGCGGTGCTGCGGTTGAGATTGCAGGTTAGTTCGGAAACGTTACCCGAAGGATTCACATGGAAAAGTTTCTAGCTGCCGTTCGGAATATGTTCAATGTGCCGGATCTCCGCCGGCGCATTTTCTTTACGCTTGGCCTGCTTGCTATTTACCGCCTTGGGGCACACGTTGGGGCTCCAGGAATTAATAAGGCAAGACTCGATCAGGTTTGGCGCGACGTGGCAGGAACACTGCTCGGCGTTCTTGACCTGTTCTCAGGTGGCAACTTCAGAACTATTTCGATCTTCGCGCTTGGCGTCACCCCCTACATCACGGCCTCGATTATTTTGCAGCTCATGACGGTAGTCTCGCCGCAGTTAAAGAAACTGCAGGAAGAAGGCGAGATGGGGCGGCAGAAGATTAATCAGTGGACCCGTTATCTGACCGTGGGTTTGGCTGGCATTCAAACGTCATTCGTTGCTCATTGGTTGCAAGTGAATGGTGTAGGCGCTCCGACGTGGGGCTTCCTTTTGACTACGGTTCTTACCTTGACCACGGGAACGATGTTTGTGATGTGGCTCGGAGAGCAGATTACTGAACGCGGGATCGGCAATGGAATTTCGTTACTGATTTTTGCTGGTATCGTGATCGGCTTACCGCGTGGCGTCCAGCAGGTATTTGATCGTGTGCGCGGCGGCGACACGATGGAAGTCCTTGGTGTATTCGGTTTGCTGATTGCCCTGATAGGGATCATAGCGTTTATCGTGTTTGTGGAAGCGGCACGCAGGAAGATTCCTGTCAGCTATGCAAAGCGACACGTGGGTCGTCAGTTAGTTGGCGGTCAACAGACCACAATGCCGCTGAAGATCAATATGGGCGGTGTAATTCCGGTGATTTTCGCGTCGTCCGTATTGTCGATGCCCCAGAGTTTGTTTGCCGCATTTCCACCAGATCCGAATAAGGCCGAATCGTTATGGGCAAAGGTTTACGGATTCTTTCAGAGCTTCCATGCGAGTGATCCATACTACGAGTTGATCTTCCTTTCGTTGATTCTCTTTTTTACATTCTTCTACGTCTCGATTGTTTTTAACGTAGAAGAAGTGTCTGACAATTTGCGTAAGCACGGTGGCTTTATGCCGGGCATCCGACCGGGAAGAGCAACTGCGGAGTACTTGAATTCGATCCTGACTCGGCTAACCACTGTGGGTGCGATCTACCTCGCGTTGGTGGCCTTCATTCCACAGTTCATGCTCAGTGGTTTTAAGGTTGGAAGGCTGCCCTGGATTGGTCCGATGCTGGATTCTTTTGTTAGTACGACGCCAGGGTTGGCTTGGATCCCAACTGGGATGGGTTATCAGTTTTATTTTGGCGGTACTTCATTGCTGATCCTGGTAGGGGTAGCGATGGATACTGTTTCACAAATCGAGGCCCAACTTGTAATGCGAAACTACGAAGGGTTCCTTGGTAGTGGTGGCCGATTGCGGGGCCGAAGAGCCTGACCTGGTTTAGGTTTGACTTTGTGTCTGGCATTTGCCCGTCGTAAATAAGAACCTCAAATCATCTCTCGCCTATGTCGAAGATAATAGTTCTGATGGGTGCGCCTGGTGCCGGCAAAGGCACTCAGGCGCGCTTACTTCAAGAGCGATTGAATTTGCCGCAAATCTCCACGGGAGATATTTTTCGCGCGCTGAAGGATTCCCACACTTCGTTGGCCCAAGAAGTTCGGGACATCATGGCGAAGGGACACCTGGTCCCCGATGAATTGACAATTCGTTTAGTGCGGGAGCGAACAAGTGAGGATGACTGTCGAAACGGATATATACTCGACGGGTTTCCGAGAACGCCTGCGCAGGCTGCGAGCCTTGAAGAACTGGCCCAAGAACAAGGGAACCAGATTGTTCCTGTTCTGATTGATACTGCGCGCGACCTGCTTGAGCGACGAATGACAGGTCGAAGGAATTGCCCGGTGTGCAATGAAATCTATAACCTGTATTTCAGGCCACCGAAGTTCGACAATGTTTGTGACAATCATCCCAATGCGCAACTAGTTCATCGGGCCGATGACAATTCAGAAACCGTGAGCGCGCGACTCGCAACTTACGAAGAGCAGACCCGACCTCTGGTTGAGTATTATCGACGCGCCAATTTGTTGCGCACCGTTGACGGTGCCGACGACGCCGAAGTCATCTATCATGAACTTGAGGCGATAGTTAAGAGTTAGAGTAGTTGTAATGATAATCGGGAAGTCGAAGAAAGAGATCGAGAAGATGCGAGCGTCCGGCAAGCTTGCCGGTGAAGTGTTATCGCATTTGCGGACGCTGGTTGAGCCGGGCGTGTCGACGATCGAAATCGATCGGGCCGCGGAAAAGATGATTCGCGATGCTGGCGCGCTGCCAACATTCAAAGGATATAACGGGTTCCCCTATTCGATCTGCGCGTCAGTTAACGAGCAAGTGGTTCACGGCTTTCCTTCAGGCTACAAGCTGAAGGAAGGGGACATTTTCTCGATTGACTGCGGCGCAACCCTCGAAGGCTTTGTGGGTGATACAGCCACGACGGTTCCCGTCGGCAAGGTTGCTGATGAGCGACTGAGGTTAATCCAGATCACCGAGGAATGCCTGGATCTCGCAATCGAACAGTGCCGAGCAGGGAACCATCTGGGAGACATTGGTTGGGCTGTTCAGCAGCACGCCGAGGCGAATGGGTATTCAGTAGTCAGGGACTACGTTGGTCACGGAATAGGGCGGCGGATGCATGAAGATCCCCAGATTCCTAACTATGGCAAACCGGGGTTAGGGCCCAAGATCAAGGCAGGATATGTCTTCGCGGTCGAGCCGATGGTGAACAAGGGAACCCATTTCACCAAGGTGTTGCCTGACGGCTGGACGGTTGTCACGATGGATGGACAGCCCAGTGCTCATGTGGAACACACCATCGCTATTACTGAAGAAGGGCCGGAAGTCCTGACTCGAGTACCTTTAGCCAAGCCCTCAGTGTCGCAGACTGTCGCTTGTAACTGATAGTGGAGGCTCAGCTTGGCAAAGAGAGAACAGCATGGTATTCTTCGCAGTTTGTCGGTGCGCCAAAATTTCAATCTGAGAGGTTATGGCGAAGGAAGAGGCTATAGAGGTCATGGCAAAGGTGCTGGAAACTTTGCCAAACGCTATGTTTCGGGTTGAGTTGGAAGAAAGCCAGCACCAGGTGCTCGCGCATATCTCAGGGAAGATGCGCAAACATTTCATACGCATTCTCCCTGGCGACCGAGTTTTGGTAGAACTTTCGCCCTACGATCTAAATCGAGGTCGAATCACATATCGTTACAAGTAGATAATCGAAGAGTCGAGGTTGAGTAATGAAAGTCCGTGCGTCAGTAAAGAAGATGTGCGACAAGTGCAAAGTCATCCATCGCAAAGGGGTGGTACGGGTGATTTGCGTAAACCCCAAACATAAACAGAGACAAGGATAGCGATTAGAAATGGCACGTGTAGCTGGGGTGGATCTTCCGCCAAACAAAAGAGCTGAGGTTGGGCTGACCTACATTTATGGAATTGGCCGATCCCGTTCAAGTTCTGTTCTGAAAGAGGCAGGCGTAAACGTCGACACTCGGATCAAGGATTTGAGCGAAGACGAGCTGAGCCGAATTCGTGGCGTCCTTGAAAGCCAGGGAGAAATCGAAGGCGACCTGCGTAAACGAGTCCAGATGGACATCAAGCGCCTCATGGATATTGGCTGCTATCGAGGCCTCCGCCATCGTCGTGCACTGCCCGTCCGTGGTCAGCGTACCCACACAAATGCCCGGACTCGTAAAGGTCCGCGGCGCGCAACCATTGCGAAGAAGAAGGCGCCTGGCAAGAAGTAGCGGTTTGTACTTGGAGCTTTGTGCTTGGGCCTTTGTTAACGAACCCAATAGTGCACGAACGACGAAGTACAGATAACAGAGTACAAGAGTAAAGTTTATGGCAAAAGCTGGTGGTAAAAAGAAAATCTTTCGTAAGAAAGAGAAGAAGAACGTGCCGAATGGAATCGTCCATATCGCTGCTTCGTTCAACAACACGATGATTTCGATTACGGACCTCGAGGGTAACCTGATCGCACAATCATCAGCCGGTGCTCGTGGTTTTCGTGGCTCGCGCAAAGGAACGCCTTTCGCTGCTCAGCAGGCCGCATATGAAGCGGCGAAGAAGGCTCACGAAGCCGGAATGCACCAATGTGAAGTTCGCGTAAAGGGACCAGGTGGCGGTCGAGAGTCAGCGATCCGAGCGATCGCAAATGCTGGAATCCGAGTGTCAACGATTCGTGATACTACCCCGATTCCGCACAACGGTTGTCGCCCACCAAAACGGCGAAGAGTGTAAGGCATTTCCGATTGCCAATTGCCGATTGCCCATTTGAAGTGGAATTGATTAGGGCAAATCGGAAATTGGCAATCGGAAATCAGCAATAATTAACCCAAAGGATGAAGGGTCTCGCTCACAAGCGTAACCTGTAAACTTTTCCGTCTATTACAGACTGGAGGCAATTGATTGGCTAGGTATAGAGATGCAGTGTGTCGCCTTTGTCGACGCGAAGGTGCAAAGCTTTTTCTTAAGGGTGATCGATGTTACAAGCCCGCCTGTCCCATTGAAAAACGCGGTACTCAACCGCCTGGACAGCACGGCAACTCGATGCGACGGGGTAAGGCCCTTGTTGGCTATGGCCAACAGTTGCGCGAGAAGCAGAAGGTCAAACGCATCTACTTCATCCTTGAAGGACAATTCCGAAACTATTTCGAGCGCGCGGCCAGAATGAAGGGCATCACCGGTGAGAACCTTCTGTTCTTGCTTGAGCGTCGCTTGGATAATGCGGTATACCGCGCGGGCTTTTCGACTTCACGTCGTCAGGCCAGGCAGTTGGTAAATCACGGACACATACTCGTGAACGACCGCAAGGTAGATATTCCCTCATATCAGGTGAAGCCGGGCGACTCGATCAGTGTTAAAGAGGCAAGCCGGAAGAATAACCACGTTGAGGGCGCTTGGCAGACTGCGTCTGGCCGAGGTCGCCCATCGTGGATTGCTGCCGACGGTGGGGAAATGCATGCGCGCGTGATCAGTCTGCCAGTGCGCGACGACATCGATCGCCTGATCAACGAACAGCTAATCGTCGAGCTTTATAGCAAGTAATCAACTACGACCAGCGGAGGCGTGTGCAGCGCTTCCGTCTGGTTGCACGCTTTCTTATTGGGGACCGGAAAACGCTATGGCTATGGATCAAAATAATCTTTGGACTGGATTTCAAATGCCGCGTCGATTGGCGGCGGATACGGAGACTTTGACCGAGCGGTACGGGCGCTTCTCAGCGCAACCGTTCGAACGAGGTTTTGGTACGACAGTAGGTAACTCCTTACGTCGTGCTTTGCTTTCTTCGATCGAAGGCGCAGCTATTACTGCCGTCAAAATCGAAGGCGTTGAGCACGAGTTTTCATCAATCAAAGGCGTTGTTGAAGACGCTACTGACGTTATTCTGAATCTCAAGCAGGTACCCTTTAAGCTCCACAGTAGCGAGCCGAAGACCTTGCGCATTTCGAAGGAATCGGCAGGAGAAGTTACTGCCGCGGATATCGAAGCCGATGCTGATGTCGAGATTCTCGATCCTTCGGTCCATATCGCGACAGTTAGCGAAGGTGGTTCCCTGCGAGTTGAAATGAGGTTGAAACGCGGTCGTGGTTACGTCTCCGCGGATCGAAACTTCGACGAAGACCTTTCTCTTGGGTACATTCCAATCGATTCGGTGCATACCCCAGTTAAGAAGGTTAATTACAACGTCGAAGCAGCCCGTCTTGGTCAGAACACCGAGTTCGACAAACTAACTATCGAAGTTTGGACAGATGGATCGGTGAAACCAGAAGACTCAATTGGACTGGCCGCTAAGCTCATCAAAGATCACATGTCGATCTTCATCAATTTTGAAGAAGACACTGATGACTTTGCTTACGCAAAGATGGAACGTCCTCCTCTACCGCGGAACGATCAGCTCGATCGTTCGGTAGATGAGTTGGAACTTTCAGTACGCTCATACAACTGTCTGAAGAACGCTGACATTCGGACGATTCGAGACCTGGTCCAGCGTACCGAAAGAGAAATGCTCGCCACAAAGAACTTTGGTAAGAAGTCGCTCAACGAAATCAAAGAGATCCTTAACGGTATGGGTCTCGACTTTGGTATGGAGTTCGACGAGCAAGGTAATCCCATACCGGGCACCGGTGGACGCGACGGAGCGGATCTTTCAGATTTCGACGGTGACGAGGAATAGTTTTTAGAGCCATGCGACACTTAAAGGCACATCGTAAACTTGGTCGCACCAGTGAACATCGAACTTCGATGCTTAGAAACCTGGCGACCTCACTGATTAATTCCAGAGACGAACGAATTGTGACGACCTTGCCCAAGGCGAAGGAGTTGCGACCGTTTGTCGAGCGCGCTATCACTCTTTCCAGGCAGGCGCAGAGCTTGCCAAAGGAAGACGGATCACAAGCACGAGTTCTTCATCTGCGGCGTCAGGCTGCCGGTTTCTTTCATGCCGGAAACACAGCTGCAAAGGCGCTGGCCGGCAAGCGTGGTCAAATACGACCTGAGCGAACATCGGGTGTTGCTGCGCTCAAGAGGCTGTTTGGCGAACTTGGTGAGCGGTACAAAGATCGGCCAGGTGGTTATACGCGCATTCTGAAGTTGGGCCATCGCGAGGGCGATCGTGCGGAGCTCGCCATTATCGAGTTGGTTGACAACCCCCGCGAGGTTGAAGCCCATGAGACCGATAAGAAGCGGACCAAGGCAACCGCCAGCAAGAAGAAGGCTAGCAAGAAATCGAAGGCCAAGGGTGGAGACGAAGCTGAAGAAACCGCCGCCTCTGATGAATAGGCCCCGAGCTTAGTGAATATGTTGAGCGATCACTCTAGAGCGCTCTAAGAGACGAGCCCCAATTGATTTTCGGCAATCTACACCGAGTCTCTTGGGGCTAATCACTTTTTACAAACTACTGAAACTGAATCACTGACAAAGGAATGGACGACCAGGATTAATGTCCTCCAGCAAAGAACAAAAAGAAGCTAAACCTCCGGCGAGCCGCAGCCGCTCGCGAGCGACCCATGAGTCGAGCCCGCAACCGCAACCGGGCGTGTCTGTAAATATGGATGAGCTTCGCGAACTCATCGCGCTATTGCATGACAACGGTTTGGCCGAGCTCGAACTGGAACGAGATAATTTTCGCGTCCGTCTGAGACGTGAAGGTGCATACGCTCCGAGTGGCTATTCGACTGAAGTGGCTGCTCCGGCAGGAGCGGTTAGCCGACCTCAAGTAGCGGCACCAGTGACTTTGTCGCCCGCGCATCCGGGTGCTCAAGCCGAAACTGCGGCATCGGAAGATCAAGATCTGCACATTATTCCTTCACCGATCGTGGGTACATTTTATCGTTCGGCTTCACCGACGGCGGATCCATTCGTAAAGATTGGAAGTAATGTTGAACCCGAAAGCGTGGTCTGCATTATCGAGGCAATGAAGTTGATGAATGAGATCCAGGCTGAAATTGGTGGGGAAGTAGCGAAGATTTATGTAGAAAACGGTCAGCCCGTTGAGTACGGGCAGCCTCTGTTCGGGATCAAGAGTTAGCCGTCCCTTCGTCCAACATCTACTGTTCTGAGCGGCAGTCGCTCGTGAGGGAACTGGGTGTTGGACGTTGGCTTTTTGCCAAGAGTGTTATGTCGTCAGCCTACCGCAAATTCAAAAAAATCCTGATCGCCAACCGCGGTGAGATAGCCTGTAGGATTATTTGGACGTGCAAAGAGATGGGCATCAAGACGGTTGCGGTTCACAGCGATGTTGACCGCGATTCGTTGCATGTCAGATTTGCGGACGAAGCTGCTTGTATTGGACCGGCTCCCTCGGCCCAGAGTTACTTGAATATCCCGGCAATTATCAGTACTGCGGAAATCTTTAACGTCGACGCGATCCATCCTGGGTACGGGTTCCTTGCTGAGTCGGCTTACTTCGCCGAAATTTGCGAAGCGTGCAACATCAAGTTCATTGGGCCACAGGCGCGAATGATCCGTTTGATGGGCGACAAGATTCAGGCTCGGCGAGCAATGGCGGAGGCGGGATTGCCTGTATTGCCTGGAAGTCCCGAGGCTATTGAATCGGAAGCAGAGGGGTTGAAACTCGCCCGCGAGATTGGTTACCCGGTAATCGTAAAAGCATCGGCAGGTGGTGGGGGCCGAGGCATGAGAGTAGTTCGCTCGGAAGAGGAATTGGGCCATGCTCTTGAAACTGCCTCAACGGAGGCTGCAGCCGCGTTCAAAGATGGAAGCGTTTATATCGAGCGCTACGTCGACCAGCCACGTCATATTGAGATCCAGGTATTGGCCGATGAGAACGGTGAATGTATTCATCTGGGTGAACGTGAGTGCTCTATTCAAAGACGCCATCAGAAGTTGATGGAAGAGGCACCATCCCCTGTCCTTACTCCAGAACTTCGCCAGACAATGGGCGAAGCTGCTGTTGCGGCATGTAAGAAGTTGGGCTATTCGAGTGCCGGAACGGTCGAGTTTCTCTTGGATTCAAGTGGTCGCTTCTATTTCATGGAGATGAATACGCGAATTCAGGTCGAACATCCGGTTACGGAGATGGTTACGTTAGCAGACATTGTTCGCAATCAAATCAGGATTGCCGAGGGTGAACCACTTGGTTACAAGCAAGAGGATATGTTGATTGTCGGGCACGCAATCGAATGTCGAATCAACGCGGAAAACCCTGAAACATTCGCACCATCGCCCGGAACAATCACTGCGTTCAATTTACCTGGGGGGCCTGGAGTTAGGGTCGATACGTTTGTGTATTCCGGCTACCGAGTGTCGCCGTTTTACGATTCAATGATTGCGAAGGTCATCGTGCATGCGCGGACGCGTGAGCTCGCAATTGCCCGAATGAAACGAGCGCTAGAGGCAATGGTCATTGAGGGAATCAAGACGACAATTCCCCTTCACCTGAAGATCATGGACGATCCCAAGTTCCGATCAGGCGACATTTCGACGAATTTCATGGAGTATTTTTTGACCAAAAATGGTCGAAAGAATGGAGGGGAAGCAGCCGTTGGGGCGTAGGCACCCTGTGCGGTTGCCGTTTCCGAACTGGTTCCCTATAATAACCGACTTTTCTATGGCGACTTATCGCGTCTGAAGAGGTAAATGATATGGCACATGCAGTAATCAAAACCGGCGGAAAACAGTTTTTGGTGGAAGAAGGCCAGACCCTTCGGGTTCCTTCACTGGCGGCTGATGCCGGTAGCTCAGTAGAACTTGAGGCCCTTTTGACCACGGCTACTGAGGCATCAAAGATTTCGGCGACTGTGGTCGATCATGGACGCGACCAGAAAATCGTTGTCTTTAAGAAAAAGCGTCGTAAGCAGTACAAACGTACACGCGGTCACCGTCAGGGATACACGACACTCAAGATTGATTCAATTGGCTAACGATCAGCAGTTGATTATTAACGTACTGGAGTTCAGTTATGGCACATAAAAAAGGTGTTGGCTCATCTCGAAACGGACGCGACTCACACTCCCAGCGGTTAGGCCTCAAGAAGTTTGGCGGCGAAAGAGTTCTTGGCGGCAACATCATTGCCCGGCAAAGAGGCACGCGCTGGAAGCCAGGGAATAATGTTGGCAGAGGTAAAGACGACACGCTCTTTGCACTGATTGACGGTGTCGTAAAGTTTGAGGACAAGGGTCGCTCCGGCAAATTCATTAGTGTTTACCCGATGGAGCAAGCTGCTGCCTAGACAACTAGACCCTGGAAATGCGCGACGCCTGAGCTAGCACGCTTTCGTGCGACCGGGCGTCGTTTTGATTTAGATGTTTATTGATCGTGCAAAGATTTACGTCCAGGGAGGCAATGGCGGTAACGGGGTTACCGCATTCAGACGTGAAAAGTTTGTCCCTCGAGGCGGTCCTTCAGGCGGTGATGGTGGCCGTGGTGGCGACGTCGTTTTCGTAGCGGATGTTTCGCTAAACACACTACTGCATCTGCGGTATAACCCGCGCCATATCGCGGAGCGTGGGCTACACGGCGAAGGCTCGAATCGATCAGGCCATACCGGTGAAGATTTGTTTGTCAAAGTTCCAATCGGAACTCAGATCTTTGATTTTGAAACGGGAGACTTGCTTGCCGACCTGGCCCATGACGGCTCTCAATGGTTGGCTGCGCGAGGAGGACGAGGCGGATTTGGTAACGCTCACTTCGCCACTTCAACCAACCGCGCACCTCGTTACCACCAGGAAGGTGGTAAGGGCGAGGAACGTGAGCTTCAGCTGGAACTCAAATTACTGGCCGACGTCGGTCTGGTTGGTTTTCCAAACGCTGGGAAGTCAACGCTGATCTCCACAGTTTCAGCAGCCAGGCCAAAGATTGCGGACTATCCGTTTACTACTTTGGAACCAAACCTCGGAGTTGTTGATCTCGGGGACTTTCGGACTTTTGTCATTGCTGATATTCCGGGTTTGATTGAGGGAGCGCATACAGGAGCGGGACTCGGTGATCGGTTTCTGCGGCATGTTGAGCGAACCAAGTTGTTGCTTCATTTAGTCGACGTCTCATCGATGTCCGGGCGCGATACGGTTGCAGATTATCTGACCGTCAATCATGAGTTAGCCTCCTACAATCCAGAGTTAGCTGTTAGGCCTCAGTTTGTGGTGGCGACCAAGATGGATGCACTCGATGAAGAGGATCGATTGGAATCCCTGCGAGCCAGGGTAGCTGAAGATGGCAAACCGTTCTTTGCAATCTCTTCTGCTACCGGACAGGGTGTTCGTGAATTAGTAAATGCAATTGCAGTGACGCTTGATGAACTTAACGCTGCATCGAATAAGACCGAAACGGTTGAGTTAACTTTGTAAGAGAGATGCACGCGAAACAGCGTATCGCCCTATATGGCGGGACATTCGATCCGGTTCATCTGGGACATCTCGACGTCGCGCGTAAAGTTTGTGAGTTGTTTGAGATTGAGAAAGTACTGTTTATCCCGGCCCAGGTGGCTCCCCACAAACTTGGCCGAGCAGTGAGTGCGCCAATCCATCGTTACGCGATGCTGGCGCTGGCAACCCAGAGTGAGCCAAGTCTGGCGATTTCCCCATTTGAGATCGAAGCTCCAGACCGTCGTTATACCGTTAATACCCTTGAGCATTTTGTTGGAACCCTGGGTGAAACAAGTGACTTGTTCTTCGTAATGGGAGCGGACTCATGGACGGAGATAACGACGTGGCGAGATTGGAAGAACTTGCTGACCATGGTGAACCACATCGTTGTCACCAGGCCCGGTTATGATCTTCAAGGTCCTCCTGTAATGAAAGATCGAATCGTTGATTTGCGTTCGAGGACCAATTGGAATTCAGTAGTCGATGGCTCAGAGCCAAGAATCTTTTTGACGGATGCCGTCATGAAAGATGTTTCTGCGACGCAGATTAGATTGTTAGCCAGCGAAGGCCGCTTTGATGAATTAACACAGTTTGTTTCAGCGCCGGTCGCCCAATACATTCAGAAGTACGCACTATATCGGGAATCACATGAAGCCTAATTCAACAGCCAAGGAACAATCGTTGAACCCTCAGCCGGTTACGCATTCGCAGTCTCAAGCTTTGCCAATAGAGACTGAACCAATCGATGAACGCGTTTTGACGGCTCTCAATGCAGCAGCCGAAAAGAAAGCGCTTGATGTTGTTGTTCTTGACCTTCGCGAGATCGCTAGCTTCACAGACTTCTTCGTCATTACGAGCGGCGCTAATGAGCGGCAAGTCCAGGCAATCTCAGATGAGGTCTACGAAACGTTGAAACGTTCTGGCTCAACGGCGGCACGGGTCGAGGGTTACAAAACTGCAGAATGGATTCTTTTGGATTACGGTGACTTCATTGTTCATGTGTTCGAACAGAAGGCGAGGCAGTTTTACGATCTCGAACGGCTCTGGCGAGAATCCAAGCGAGTCAACCTGCCACCTGGGCTGGTTGTGGACAACAGTTCTTTGAGAAGAGAATCGTGATAGAACTTTTTGCTCGCTCGAAAGCAATGCGCGAGGCAGTTGATCTCGCGGAGCGAGTAAGTGCTACGAGTTCGAATGTCTTGATCACCGGCGAGTCGGGAGCGGGAAAGGATGTGCTGGCGTCTTTCATTCACTCCAAGTCGTCGCGTGCTCATCAACCATTCGTCAAGATCGACTGCGCAACGTTGCCAGGAGATTTGTTGGAAGCGGAGTTGTTTGGTTACGAACGCGGCGCTTTTACTGGAGCGACTGAGTCAAAGCCGGGGCGATTGGAAGGCGCAGGTAGCGGCACGCTCGTTTTGGACGAGATCGCTCATCTGTCAGTGGATGCTCAGGCCAAGCTCTTAAGGGTGATCGAAGAGCGTGAGTTTGAACGACTTGGTGGGCGAGGCACGATCAAGCTAAAAGCTCGTCTGATTGCGTTAACCAATGTCGACCTTGATGAGGCCGTAAAACGACGAGACTTTCGCGCGGATCTTTACTATCGCTTGAACGTGATTCATATACGCGTTCCGGCTCTGCGCGAACGTGATGATGATCTTTCATCATTAGTGAAGCATTTCATTTCTCACTATTCGACCAAGCACGGTCGCAAGGTTAATGGCGTTTCGAAAGACGTCTTCGCAACGCTCCAGGAATATGAGTTTCCAGGCAATGCCCGCGAACTCGCCAATATTGTTGAACGCTCAGTCATTATCGCAAATGGGAAGCGATTAGAAGTCGAGCATCTACCTCCAACGTTGACGGCGTCCGTCATGACGCGGAGGAACAGGGCCAAGCCGCTCAGTCTTGCTCAACTGGAGGCGGCATACATCGCCGACATTTTGGCCGCGTCCGGTGGCAACAAGACTGAGAGTGCACGGATTCTTGGAATCAGTCGCAAGAACCTGTACGAGAAAATTGCGAGGTATAAGCTCAACGGTTGACGGACTAGTCGATGCGCTTTCGGATTATTTGGACCGGCAAGACTCGTGATCCTCGACTACGAGCACTAATCGACGATTACTCTGAGCGCCTATCTCATTTCGTGCGTTGCGAAGTGACGGAATTGAAGGAGTCGGGGAGTGAAGACAAGGCGGGCATCGATAGGGATACAAAGCGCATCTCAGACGCGCTCCGCCCTGGCGCCGTAACGGTTCTTTTGGATCCAGAGGGTACAGAGTGGACGTCTCAACAGGTGGCTGAGCAAGTCAAAGGTTGGGAAGGAAGTGGGATCAAGGAAGTCGCGTTTGTGATTGGTGGGCCGCGTGGGGTGTCACCAGATTTTGTGACACGAGTAAACAAACGTTGGTCGCTGTCGCGGTTGACGTTAACTCACGAAATGGCGCGCGTATTGTTAATCGAACAGTTGTATCGCGCCTACACAATTGTTCACGGGTTACCGTATCAAAAGTAAAGACTCCGATAATTATCAAGTAGGGTGGAGGACGAAGACGAATAATGGATAAGAGGCGAACAAAAGTTTTCCGCGATAAGTTGCTGGGCCGTCGCGAAGGCCTGGTTGGTCAAGTACAAGCAGCGGAATTATATAGTCGCGAACGAGACGCCGAGGCAACGCAGGACCCAGCTGATATGGCTGCGAATGCCTACACCAAAGAATTGCTGGTATCGATGTCAGACAATGATCGACAGTTGCTGAATCTAATCGATGAGGCTCTCGAAAGAATTGAAACGACCGGTTACGGCAAATGCGTGCATTGTGGCGAAGCTCTTCCGGAGAAGAGATTGGAAGCAGTGCCTTGGGCTCGCCACTGCGTTCGCTGTCAGGATTTGCACGAACGAGGGTTATTGGGTGAGGACGAAGATTAGAATTTAGACGCTAAGTTGACATTATCACGGCCTCCTGAGAATCTCAGGAGGCCGTTGATTTTTTGGTGATCACAGCTTCCGATGTTCCTCACGCAGACCACCAGCCATGTGTTGGATGCCTTACTCGCGCTTGCGTATCCGCAGGCTTGTGCAATTTGTAACCACAGCATTGAGAATCGATCTCTTGTTCCAGCCTGCGGCGATTGTTGGCGTGCAACCCGAGTCTTTACTGGAGCGGAAGCGATGTGCTCGAAATGCGGCGTGCTCGCGCGAGACTCAAGACAGTATCAGCGCGACGAGATTTACTGCCGCCGTTGTGATTCGCAAATATTCAGCGCGGCACGTGCATGTGGTCTTTATGAAGGCGCACTACGGGAGTCGGTACTTCTGCTAAAAAGGCAACCTCATCTGTCGTCGCACCTCCGCTCGCTTCTCGTTGGAGCGGCCCAACGTGCTCCTCTGAATGCGGCTAATCGGATTATCCCAGTGCCTTTGCATTCCGAGAAAGAGGAGCGACGAGGGTTTAACCAAGCGTCACTAATCGCTCATGGACTCGCCTCTTCGCTTGGAGTAATGGTCGACGAATCTAGCCTCGTTCGAGTTATGGGAACTGACAAATACCGAGCCGGCCTTGATGCCAAGGGACGACTCGAAACCGTCGCCGATGCTTTTAGTGTTCGGTTTCCGAGGCTGATTGAGGGAGAGGAGGTGCTGCTGATTGACGATGTCTTCACAACTGGAGCAACCGCTTCAAGTTGTGCGGCTGCACTATTTTCGGCGGGGGCCAAGTCAGTCTTTGTGCTCACGATTGCCCGACCTGCATGAGCCTGTTGGCGAAAAATAGGCAATGAATCGCCGTGGTGGCGCATCTCAAGTTAAGCCAAATGCAACATAATTTTGACACTATCTTTCAGCGTCGCGTAATATCACGGTCAGTATGAATGGCAGAGTTTTAGTGCTAAATACTTCGTTCGAGCCTATCAACGTGTGCACCGAACGGCGCGCGGTGGTTATGATTTTCAAAGGGGTTGCAAGGGTAGAAGAGCATAACGGGCACATGCTTCATTCTCAGAAGTTGTCGATTCATGCACCCTCGGTGATTCGATTAACCGAGTACATTCATATCCCGTTTGAGCGAAGGTCTTTGTCACGAAAAAACATCCTCCTACGCGATCATTCCACCTGTCAGTATTGTGGCAGGCAGTATGCCCCTTCGGAACTTACCCTTGACCATGTGCTTCCTCGCTCGCGCGGAGGGGAGTCGGCGTGGGATAATCTAGTCGCCTGTTGTAAGCGCTGTAATCATAAGAAGGGTAGTCGCACACCCGAAGAGTCTGGTATGCACTTGTCGCGGAGACCTCGAGGGTTTTCATTGCACGTTAACCGCCAGATCATGCGTTACCTCGGACGTGCCGACGAGACTTGGCGAAAGTATCTTTTCTACGAATCAGACAACGGCGATTAGCTTAAGGGCTGTTAACCGAAATGAGGAAAATATGAGTCAGACAATGTTGGCCATCGGAGGTTTAGGAACTCCGGAGATTGTAGTTATCGCGATCGTGATCTTTCTGCTCTTTGGCGCTACCCGCTTGCCCCAGTTGGCGAAGGCCCTCGGACAAAGTAAACGAGCATTCAAGGAAGGCTTGGATGATGGCGAAAGAGAAGGGCGCAAAGATCTCGAGAAGTAAGCGAGACGAACAAAGTTTCGGGTCAGTGAGTGTGAGTCTTTCGGCCTACCACTAAAGTCGCTTTCACGGAGAGAGCAAATTCTGCCTCATGCCTCTCCTCATTGATTAGACTAGTTAATTCCTTCATCAACAAACCTCTCGACTCCTCTGGTAAGGTTGCCAGCCAGTTTTGCATCAAGAATTCGGCAACCAGCGGAGAGTTCAAAAACTGCTCGCCCGAGTTGAAGTCGAACTCTTCAAGATTTGTCCACGACTCGACGTCTGTTAGACCCTCATCGTCAGCGAGCTGTTCTACATCGGAGACTGCCGGCAGATCGAGAATTAGATGCTCCACGTCAGCCTCGTGGTCGATCAACCCGGTGTTGTGTAACGCCTCCCAATAAATCGAGAAGAATTCACCGAAGCTGGACAGGGTAGGCAGGGTTATTGCGACCTGTGCACCTGGTGCCGCCACGCGGACCATTTCTGAAAACATTCTCATTGCACGTTGTTGAGTGAGCAATGAAGCATTTCCGATAACAACATCATAAGCGTTGTCAGGAAGGTGGAGCTGGTCTAATCGTGCGAGTTGAAACTGAACTGGGTCTTTGGTCGCAATGGCTTTCGCCCTTGCTAGTTCTACACACTCCTCGTTCTCATCCAGGCAGAGAATTTCAACCTTGTCGCCGCCGCTGCGTTCATGAAGGGCTAACGCGTGACCGCCGGTACCGGCAGAAAGATAGAGCACCTTCCCCTCCTTCGGGAGTGTGACATGTTTGTCGATCAGCTCTGCGAATCGTTCACCCCAGTCTGGCGCGATGAACAGGTCGTATAAGAAGGCTAACTCTTTGTCGGTTTTCTGAGTACTCATTGAAAGGCAGTCTCACCCCTCGTTCGTTGGTGGTTCAAAATAATTCCTACCTCGTAGCTTTTCAGGTAAACATTCCATTTCGTCACGCGCTGCGGGATCTTCATGAACGTAGCGGTAGTCCTTACCGTATCCCACCTGTTTCATTAAAGGCGTCGCCGCATTTCTCAGATGCATGGGCACGGGTTCATGAGCCGTCTCAGCCGCGTCAAGTGCAGCTGCGAAATATGCATTCTTAATCGCATTCGATTTAGGCGCTCGCGCAAGATAGATTGTCGCTTGAGACAATGGAAAGAGTCCTTCAGGTAGTCCAATGAGCTGTACGATGTCGGCTGCTGCTGCCGCCTGGACCATAGCCTGTGGATCTGCAAGACCAATATCTTCAGAAGCCAGGATGCATAACCGTCTCGCTATGAACACCGGATCCGCGCCACCCTCAATCATTCTTGCTAACCAATACAACGAGGCATCAACGTCCGAATTGCGAAGCGACTTAATCAGGGCCGAAGCCAGGTTGTAGTGTTCTTCGCCACCCTTATCGTAAGCGTAATGGGCGCGGCCGAGTGCTTCAATTACTGTCTGCTCAGTGATGA
>Ga0207701_10001534_pt1 | contig 24097 bp, 18 predicted proteins | sample KBSSwiSSwithPhiX_FD_184294 | JGI IMG/M metagenome (GOLD analysis project Ga0207701, IMG submission 184294) | Switchgrass rhizosphere bulk soil microbial communities from Kellogg Biological Station, Michigan, USA, with PhiX - S5 (SPAdes) (version 2) | ecosystem: Environmental > Terrestrial >... | reverse complement strand
TATTGCCGAAGACCACATAGTTGATCGCCATGATGATGGCGGCGACGATGTAGACGTTCACATATTCGATGATGGCCATCGCCACCGCCGCATGTTCGGGCGTGACCGTCGGGTAGATGACCAGGCTCCGGACCCCGCCGTTCACCTTGCCCATCGCATTCGCCGTGTAGCGAAAGGCCACGTACGGGATCAGGCCTGAGATGATGAAGGTGACGATGTCGGTGAACACTGGAGAGGTTCGGCCGAGGAAGTAGAAGAAGCTGTAGGTGCCGCCGATCCACAGGATCGGTGCAACGAAGCTCCAGGAATAGCCGAACAGATTGTGGCTGAACCGCGTCTTCAGGTCGCGCGAGATCAGGGCGAGAACGATCTCGCCATGTTCGATCAGCCATTCGCCAAGGCTTCGGCGCGGCTGTCCCTCTCCGGTCGCGGCCCAGCCGGCGTTCATCTGCTGACCGACCGTATTGGGGGCGATGCCGGCCGGTGCGCCCGCACCGACCGGGTCATAGTATCGGCACCGTCGCCGCGGCGCGGGCAGCCGTCAGCGACTGCGCGACGGAGGCAAGAACCAGCCGAAGCTGCGCGAACGGCGCACTGGAGATCATGACCGCGTCGTCATCGTGGAGCACCGTGCGCGCCGCGAACGCCATCTCGTCCGGGCGCCGCATGTCATAATGGTAGACGATCGGGGCGGCCGAGGGATCGGCGGGCAGGCGCATCAGGAAGACGGCACGGGGATTTGCAGCGTCGGGGTTCAGGCCCTTTGCCGCCGCAATCGCATCGAGCAAAGTGAAGTCCCGTTTCGTAATTGGAACGCTGCCCTGGATGCCCGCGGCTCCGAGGACGGTGACCGACTGGTTCACCTCACGAAGGATCACGCTGTCACCGGGCTGCAGGGCGATATCGAGCCGGGGATCGGAATAGATGTCGCTGAGACGGGCGGTCGCGGTTTCGCCATTCCGACGGACGACCACTTCCAGCACCTCCGGGTTCTTCTGGTCGGGCGCGGCCTCGGCCAGCAGCTGCTCGAGCCGCGTTCGTCCCTGCTCGATCGGGAAGGAGCCTGTTTTGGCCGCCGCTCCCTGGACGCTGACCAACGCACTTCGATGCTCGACCAGGCGGATGTCGACCTGCGGATTGAGGACGACGGTCCGCAGCCGGCCGGTGATTACGCTGCGAAGCTCGGCTATGGTCAGGCCCTCGGCCCGCACCGCGCCCACATAGGGAAGATAGATGCGGCCGGACTCGTCGATCGACATCTCGCCCAGATCGCTGCCGCTGCTTCCGGTGGATGCGAAGACAGTCGAGGAGCCGCTCTCCCAAACCTTGACCGCAAGCCGGTCGCCCGGGCCAAGGCGGCCATATTGGGACTCCGGAGCGCTCAGAAAATCTGCCGGAAAGGCCACTGCGGGCGCTGCCGGCGCGGGCGGAATGGTGCTGCCGGTCACCGGGATCAGCTGGATGTCGCCCGCTTTGCCCGCCTTCTGGACCTCGGAAAAGGACGCGACCGGGCGCGGCAAGGTGCAGGCGCAGAGCGCGGCCGACAGTGCGAATATTGAAAGCGCGCGCTTCATGATCGGCTCAAGCGGCCCGGAGCGACTGCCCGGGTTCAGCTTCGTCCGAAGCGAGACGGGCATAACCGTCCGCGGTGCACGCAACATACTGGCCGAGCATGTGGGGGATGGAGAAATGGGAATCGAGGAAGCCCCGGGCGAGTCCGCCCGAAGCGAAGATTTCCCGCTCGTTGGAGTGAAGAGCGAGCTTGTGAACATTCTGGATTATCTCGTCATATTCGGGCTTTTCGGCACAGCCCAGGACATGGCCGGTCACGCCATCGATAATGCATTCCGCGGCCCCGCCCGCCGGCGTGGTAACCACCCGGACGCCCATATATTGGGCTTCGATCAGGACATTCGGCAGTCCTTCGAAGCGGGAAAGCAGGACGAGGACGTCCATCTTCGACATCCAGAAGCCGACCGTCGTCGACCTGCCCACGAACAGAAGGCGGTCGGTGATGCCATATTCCTCGGCGAGCTCGATTGCGTTCGGTAGCAGCCGTCCGCCGCCGACCAGGACCATTCGCGATTGCGGATGCCGCTTCAGGTAACGGGCGGCAAAGCGGACCCACAGCAGCGGCTGCTTGTCGGTGTCAAAACGGAAGACTCCGCCGATCGTGTGCGTTGCCTCCGGAGTTGCAGCCTCGAACTCGGACCAGAGCTTCTGGCAGGCATCCGTTGGTGTCGGGCTCATCGGCTCGACGCCGTTATAGACGATCTCGAAGCGTCCGAGCGGGATGTCGAGCCATGTCGCATAAGCGCGGGCCGCCGACACGCTGTTGCTGATGAAGCGGACGCCGGGGATCTGCGCCATCGCGCGGTAAAAGAACTCATATTCCGGCCGAAACATGTGCCTGCGCAGGCTCGGCGGCAGGCCGCGGATGGCGAGCTGGATCTGCGGCACCCCGGCAAGCAGCGCGGCGAGGCCCGCGAACAGGCAGGCGCCGTCCTGCCAGACGGATGCTACATCCGTTCCGGACTCGATAAAGTGGCGCGTCAGCCGGCGGACGCCGAAGTTCACGACAGGCGGCAGATATTCGAGAAGCTGCAGAAGCTCCGGCTCGGTCGTCAGCTCCGATGGAGGGACGACAGGGAAGGCGTTGATCTGCCGAACCTCGACGCTGGCAGCGGAAATGTCGCCGAGATAGAAATCGTTCTGCTTCTCCGGCCCGTGCGACCGGACCAGCACTTCCACCGGCCGGTCGAGACGGATTCCGGCGACTGACCCGTCCTCCTTGCGAGCCCGCTCCAGCTCGATCGCGAGACGGGTGAGCTGGCGCTCGGCGCCTCCCGGTCCAAGGCCGCCGGTGATCAGGCTGAGCCCTCCCAGCGTCTTCGACTGCGGCGGGGAAATCGTCCGTTGCCGGAAGTGCAGAATCGCATGCTTCATCGCCAGCATTCGGCAATTGACGTCAGGACCGGGCCGCGATCCGTCGAGCCGCGAGAGAATGGCCATGAGGCCGTCGAGCCGCGCTATGTACGTCTGGCCCTTGCCGCCTTCGTGGAAGCAATCGCGCACCGGGTCCACGATCTCGATCGCGCGAGTGAGGAAGCCGTCGGAAAAAAGACGCTTCGAGTAACGGATGGCAACGTCCCGGCGGTGCTCGGAATCCGTCTTGATGAGCGCCGTGAAGAGCGCCTCGGCCCGCTCGGCCTCGTGCGCTTCATACAGAAGCTCGGCCTTGAGCATGTGGGCCAGGACGTCGGCGGGATCGCCGTAATCGTGCGCGTCGATCAGCTCGAGCGCCTTTTCCGTCATCTTTGCTTTGATCAGGCGGCGGACCCGCGTCGCGAAGACCGCCGGATGCCCCGGGTGAAGGCGGTCCAGGGCCGCCCATTCCGCGTCGAACGCATCGTCGCCGGCGATCTTCAACAGGTCCCGCGCGGCCTGCTGAATCTCGCACGGCGCTTTCTCGCCACGGAGGTCTTCTATTTGATCGTCCAAGGAAAAAACCCCCAACGTCCGCGGTGCGTTCGGCGCGGTCGCTATCGATTGTTAGCGGTTTGGGGTCAACCCATTTGTTGAAAATGATACTATGTCAATGCTTGTTACGCGCGAGCAGTAAACAAGTTTTGAAATTTAGAAGGACTAGGCGGCCTCGACCTCCACGGTCCAGGCGGCAGCTCTCCGCTGGGCCATCTTCAGGCATCGTTCCCGCTGACGTGAAGCGGGGTCATTTTCCGGGTCCACCGAATGAATGCGGTCCCAGATCTCGGCTGCCTCGGCGAAGCGGAGTTGCGCCATCAGCTGAAGGGCCAACTTGCGCAACATTCGAGTGTCCGTTGGCCGGACTTCGACCATGTGGCGAAGAATGGCCTCACCTTCCTCGGCGTCGCCGTCGCCCTGCTCGACCTCTCGCAACCGCCTGCGGAGGAAGGCGTGAAGCCGGTTCAGCTCGCGGTCGACGCTCTCCTCGGAGCCCGCTTCTTCCTTGATAAGGCGAGCGAGCCTGAGCGCCTCCTCGAAGCTTCCATCCACGATGAGCCGGCGAAGCTGCTTCAATGCGCGCGGGCCCGCCCTGGAGAAGAATTGGTGCAGTTCGGACTCGATTTTTCGGGCGCCCGGGTCCTTTGACCGCCGAAGAGCCCCGTAAGTTTCGAGCGCCGTCGCATAGTCGCCGGCAATCGCGCTGAGGCGCGCTGCCCACCGTGCAGCCACCAAGCTGTCGGGATTCACTGCGTAGGCACGCTTGACGAGATCGAGAGCTTCTCCGGTCCGGCCGTCGCTGTGAAGCGCTCTTGCATAGAGGATCGCACCGTCTGGAAAGCCGATCAGCAGATCCCCGGCCGCCTCGCCGATGCGAACCACCTCGTCGAACGCCTCCTCCTGATAGGCGTTACGAATGTCCGTTCGCACCTGCCGCGCCATCTCGCGAAGCAGCTGCCGCGCCTCCGCTGCAAGCTTCCGCCCTGCGATCTGGCTGCTCGAAACGTCTTCCAGCGGGAGAAGCCCGCTGGCGATTTCATAAGCTTCGCTCAGCTTGCCATCCGCAAAGAGCTCACGCGACTTCGCAAGCGATTCGTCGATGATTGCGAGGCGGCGCTCCGATGCGCTGCGGGGAATCCTGCCCAGCGCCGCGGCGACTTCGATCGAGCGGGCAACCCCCACATGCATTCCCGCGGCGAGGGCGTCTTCCAGAAGGTCGATCGTCCCGCCCTTGTCGAGCGGAGCAACGGCCTTGATCGCCGCCGCGAACAGCTCTTCGTCGCGGTTGCGGATTGCCCACATTGCCGTCTCGAACGCTCCGTTCGCCGATTCCCTCGCATTCTCCAACACCTCGCGGCGCCATGCGGCGCTCTCGGCCTCGCTCCGGTGCTCGATCAGGAGAATGAGGGCATGAAGCCCCGCCGCGAGACTGTTCCGGTCCTGTCGGAAAGCCTGCTTTGCATAGCCGATCGCCGCATCGATCTGCCCGGCACGTTCGGCAGCCTCGGCGGCGGCGCCGTACAGCGCCGCGCTCTCATATTCTTCGGCGAGAAGGCCTCGGGCAACGCGAAGGGCCGAGTCATAAGCCCCGCTGGCATTCAGGGCTTCGACGAGGCCGACGCGCATTGCCTGGGAAAGCGCGCCGTCGTCCCCGCGGTGCGTCAAGTCCTCGATTGCTCCATGGAAATCGCCGATCCGCGACCGGATCAGCCCGCGAAGCTCGATCAGCGGAAGCGCATCGGGCGATTGCTCGACTGCCGCATGCACCTCCCGAGAGGTGGCGAAGAAGTCTCCGATCTCGAGCATGGCCTCGAGCCTCGCTGCTTCCCGAGCGGCACGGTCGTCACCGCTTTCACCCTGCGTCGACGCGCTCGCTCCCATCCGCGGGACGACGTGGAGGCGGTGAACCTCATCATAGACGCGATCGTAGAAGGCCGGCGTATAATGGGTGAGATCGAGGCCCGCGGATTCCAGCGCCTTCTCCTGCCCAAAATCCTGCATCGCCGAAGTGGGGTCAAATAGCTCGGCGCCCAGTTGGTCGGCGGCCATTTTCACCCATCGGATCAGGCGGTCCCGCGCCGGGATGAGCTCGCCGTCGGGACCGGCAGCGTTGACGTGCGTGGCGAAGACAAGCCTGTCGCGCCCGATCCGCTCGGCGATCTCAGCCATGTCGCTCTTCACCGCCTTGAACGACTGCGGCTCCATGTGCAGGCTGACCAGCAGTTCCCGGTCCTGGGGGCCAAGGAGCTGGTACGTCTGCTGTCGCTCGAGATAGTCGACGAGCTCCTGCCGATGCGCCTTCTTGACCAGCGACCAGAAGGTGCGGGAGCGCTCGGCACTGGCGAAGAAGTCAGCGAAATGATGCGAAAGATAGTTGGACTGGACGATGTCCGGGCCGGACGAAATACGCTTCGCCGAGCTGATCTCGACGATGTGCAGGTCCGACGGGCTCCAGCTTTCAGCCTCGTGCTTGGCGAGATCCGCATCGCGCGCGACCAGCGGCGCGACCTCCGGTCGGAAGTGCTTCTCCGCCTGCAGGAAGCGAACGAGCTGCAGCGCTTCCGCACTGCTGTGGACGAAGCCATAGTTTCGGCGATGGTCGGCATGGATCCGGTACCGGTTCTTCGCGCGTCGCAGCGGCGTATGAATGCGGCACGTGCCGATGGGGGTAATTACGAACTCGCTCACAACCGTTTCCCGCCGCTCGGCCGATGCCTGCGGTCAAATCACCTTTTGCTTCAGTCTTGCCTCGCCACGGTAAATAACCGTGTTTTGCGAGTGACATCGTGATCCCAAGTTAAGCACGATTTTCCGCCGATGTGAAATCTGACGGCGATTTCGCCTTCCTACAGGCTCCAATAAGCGATGTCGGGACGCAAGGAGAACGGGTCCACTTTCGAACGAACGTCGACCAGGACTCCGTCGTTCTCCAGCATCGCACTGAGGCGGTCTCCACCGAGTTCCGCGAACTTTTCATGGGCGACTGCAACGACCAGCGCGGAAAGCCCGGTGAAGTCGCCAAGATCGCGCAGATCGATCCCGTGGGTGCGCCGGACCGTCGCCTTATCGGCCACCGGATCGTGCACGATCGGCTCGATCCCGAACGCCCTAAGCTCCTTGTAGATGTCGACCACCTTCGAGTTGCGGATGTCGGGCACGTTTTCCTTGAAGGTGAAGCCGAGAATTCCGACCCGTGCCTTGCCCATTGGCTCGTCGCGGCGTGCAAGGAGCTTCACGACGCGCTCGGCCACATAGGCGCCCATTCCGTCGTTGATCCGGCGTCCGGACAGGATGACCTGCGGGTGATAGCCGAGCTGCTCGGCCTTGGCGGTCAGGTAATACGGGTCGACGCCGATGCAGTGGCCGCCGACCAGGCCCGGATAGAAGCGTAGGAAATTCCACTTCGTGCTCGCTGCTTCCAGCACCTCGCTGGTGCGGATCCCAAGCAGGTCGCAGATCTTCGAGATCTCGTTCATCAGCGCGATGTTCACGTCGCGCTGGGTGTTCTCGATCACTTTCGCCGCTTCAGCGACCTTGATCGAGCTCGCCCGGTGAATGCCGGCTTCGATGATCGAGCCGTAGAGTCCGGCAAGGGTATCCAGCGTCTCCGCGTCGCTTCCGGCAACGACCTTGATGATCTTCTCGATCGGCCGTTCCTTGTCCCCCGGATTGATCCGCTCGGGGCTGTAGCCGAGCTTGAAGTCGGTGCCCGCCTTCATGCCCGAGGCGCGCTCCAGTGCCGGCGCGCAAACGTCCTCGGTCACGCCAGGGTAAACCGTGCTCTCGAAGACGACGATCGAGCCCTTGGAGAGCCGCGGTCCGACCAGCTCGCAAGCGGTCAGCAGCGCCGTGAAATCAGGACGGTTGGCCTCATCGATCGGAGTGGGAACAGTGACGATGAAGATGTCGCAGCCGGACATTGCCGAGGCATCGTCGGTGATCTCCAGGCTGCTCGACTCCAGTTGCTCGGGCTCCACCTCATTGGTGGAATCCACGCCTTTCTTGAGGCCCGCGACGCGGTCGCTGCTGATGTCGAAGCCGACGACGGCGTATTTCTTGGACAATGCGACTGCCAGCGGCAGGCCGACATAGCCCAGGCCGACGACCGCAACCCTCCTGTCCTCAAGTGCAGACAAACTCTGGTTCCCGGATCAAGAATGAACATACACGGCGGGCAATCAAGACGAACAGTCTGATTGTGATCGATCCCGCCGCGAACGAAATGGCCCTTGCCCCTTAAAGCGGGGCCGCCCGCTCTCTAGCGTTTTTTGCCCTCGTGACAAGCGGATCGCCACACCTCAGCAAGGCTCAACCCATTCGAAACGCAACGTGCATCAACAACTCCGTCGAATCTTCGCAAGGCGGTTACCGGGAGAAAACACCCACAGTCTGCTCACTCGGCTGTTTTGCTTGACTTGGAGCGGCATCGCGAGCCAGTGCCGGGGCCGCCAATCGCCTATCCTCATCCACAACAGAATTCGGCAACAGCAGCATCAGGCATGCAACGGATCTTCATCACCGGGACTGCAGGGTTCATCGGCTACCATCTCGCCGAATACCTCCTGAGCCAGGGCCTCGAGGTCCATGGCTATGACGGGATGACCGACTATTATGACGTGCAGCTGAAGAGGCGCCGTCACCAGCGTCTGCTTCAGAAGCCCGGATTTGCAGCCACCGAGGGCATGCTCGAGGATGACGAGCTGCTGCGGAAGACCATCACGGATTTCCGCCCCGATGCAATCGTCCACCTCGCCGCTCAGGCGGGCGTTCGCTACAGCCTCGAGAATCCGCGCGCCTATGTCGACACCAACGTCGTCGGCACCTTCAACATCCTCGAAATCGCGAAGTCGCTTCAGATCGGACACCTGCTGATGGCGTCGACCTCTTCGGTCTATGGCGCCAACGAGGACATGCCGTTCAGCGAGAGGGACAAGGCCGACACGCAGCTGACCATCTATTCGGCGACGAAGAAGGCCTGCGAGTCCATGGCGCATTCCTATGCGCATCTGTTCGGCCTTCCGACGACCGTGTTCCGCTTCTTCAGCGTCTACGGCACCTGGGGCCGTCCGGACCTCGCGCTGTTCAAGTTCGTCGATGCGATCCTCGATGACCGGCCGATCGACATCTACAACCACGGCGACATGCTTCGCGACTTTACCTATGTCGGGGACCTCGTTCGGGCGATCTCGCTCCTGATCCCGATCATTCCGCCTGGCCCGCAGGATCGGAACGACGTGTCGCCCAATGACTCGCTGAGCCCCGTAGCGCCTTTCAGGGTGATCAACATCGGCAACTCGGCGCCGGTGAAGCTGCTCGACTTCATCGACCAGGTCGAAGTCTGCCTGGGCAAGAAAGCCACGCGCAATTACATGGGAATGCAGCCCGGAGATGTTACGGCATCCTGGGCGGACGCGACCCTCCTGAACGAGCTCACTGGCTACCAGCCGGAAACCAAGGTCGAAGACGGCATCGCCGCGTTCGTCGCCTGGTTCCGGGACTATTATCAGAAATAGCTGGCGTGGAGGCTCGCACTTTGGCTTCTTCCGATCCGATGCCCATGACGCACCTCGACCGCCTGGAGGCGGAAAGCATTCATATCCTGCGCGAAACCGTCGCGGAGGCGGAGCGGCCGGTCATGCTCTATTCGATCGGCAAGGATTCGGCGGTCATGCTGCACCTCGCGCGCAAGGCCTTCTATCCCGCGCCCTTGCCGTTCCCGCTGATGCACGTTGACACGACCTGGAAGTTCCGGGCGATGTACGAGCTTCGCGATAAGGTTGCGGCCGACCCTGCAATCGAATTGATCGTCTACAAGAATCCGGAAGCGGAGGCGCAAGGCATAAACCCGTTCGATCACGGGCCGCGCCACACCGACATGTGGAAGACCGAAGGGCTGAAACAGGCGCTCGACAAGTTCGGCTTCGACGCGGCTTTCGGAGGCGCGCGGCGCGACGAAGAGAAGAGTCGCGCAAAGGAGCGGATCTTCAGCTTCCGCGACAAGAACCATCGCTGGGATCCAAAGCGCCAGCGGCCTGAACTCTGGTCGCTGTACAACGTGCGGAAGAACAAGGGCGAAAGCGTCCGGGTCTTCCCGCTGTCCAACTGGACCGAGCTGGACGTCTGGCAATATATCCTTCGCGAGAAGATCGAGATCGTCCCGCTCTATTTCTCCGCCGAGCGGCCCACCGTCATCCGCGACGGCCTAATACTGATGGTCGACGACGATCGCTTTCCACTCGACGGCGAAAGTCCGGTCGGCCGGAAGGTGCGTTTCCGTACGCTCGGCTGCTACCCGCTCAGCGGTGCCGTCGAGAGCGAGGCTGCAACGATCGAGGAAGTCGTCGCGGAGATGTTGCTGACCACGACCTCCGAGCGCCAGGGACGCGCGATCGACAAGGACTCCGGAAGCGCGTCGATGGAGAAGAAGAAGAAAGAGGGGTATTTCTGATGTCGCGCCTGCTCGACACAGAACGGGCGCTGGTCGCTTCCGATGTCTCGGCATGGCTGTCGCGGCACGAGCGCAAGGAGATGCTCCGCTTCATCACCTGCGGAAGCGTCGACGACGGCAAGTCCACGCTCATCGGACGCCTCCTCTACGACTGCAGGCAGGTCTTCGACGATCAGCTCGAAGCGCTCGAGGCGGACAGCAAGAAGGGCAAGGACGGCGGCAAGCTGGACTTCGCCTTGCTCGTCGACGGGCTCTCGGCCGAGCGCGAGCAGGGGATCACCATCGACGTCGCCTATCGCTTTTTCGCCAGCGAGAAGCGCAAGTTCATCGTCGCCGATACGCCTGGACACGAGCAATATACGCGCAACATGGTCACCGGCGCGTCGACCGCCGATGTCGCCGTGCTCCTCATCGATGCGCGAAAAGGCGTGCTTACCCAGACGCGGCGGCACTCATACCTGGCCCACCTCGTCGGCATCCGCCACCTGCTCCTCGCAATCACGAAGATGGACCTCGTGGATTACGACCAGGGGGCGTTCGACGCGATTTGCGCCGACTACAAGGATTTCGCCGCCAAGATCGGGATCGATCAATGGTCGGCGATCCCAGTGTCGGGCGTCGAAGGCGACAACGTGACCGCGCGAAGCGAGAGGATGCCCTGGTATTCCGGGCCGACGCTTCTCGAATATCTCGATACAGTCGAGATCGACGCGAGCGCGGACGCCGAGAAGGCGTTCCGCATGCCAGTGCAATGGGTTAACCGGCCGAACCAGAACTTCCGCGGCTTCGCCGGACAGATTGCATCGGGACGCGTCGGGCCGGGCAGCGAAGTCCGCATCCTTCCATCCGGACGGACCAGCCGCGTTGCGCGGATCGTTACCGCGGACGGTGACCTGAACGAGGCGCTTGCCGGCCAGTCGGTGACCCTGACGCTGGAAGACGAGGTCGACTGCTCGCGCGGCGACGTGATCGCGGCCGCCGGCGACCCGCCCGAAGCGTCCGACCAGTTCGAGGCGACGATCGTCTGGATGACCGAAGACGAGCTTCTCCCCGGCCGCGGATATTGGATGAAGATCGGCACCGAGACCGTTACGGCGATGGTCCAGGAGCCGAAGCATGAGGTGAACGTCAACACGTTGGACCGGCTGGCGGCGAAGACGCTGGCTCTGAACGCGATCGGCGTTGCAGAGATTTCGACCGACCGCGAGATCGTTTTCGAAGCCTATGCTCCGGAAGGCACGAGCCCCAACCGCGCGCTCGGCGGGTTCATCCTCATCGACAAGGTCACGAACGCCACGGTTGCTGCGGGAATGCTCCACTTCGCGCTTCGCCGGGCGCTCAACATCCACCGGCAGCATCTCGACGTCGGCCGCGAAACGCACTCGGCGTTGAAAGGCCAGAAGCCGGCGGTCCTCTGGTTCACGGGCCTATCGGGCGCCGGCAAGTCGACCATCGCCAACTTGGTCGAGAAGAAGCTTGCGGCGCGCGGGCGTCACACCTTCCTCCTCGACGGCGACAACATTCGTCACGGGCTCAACCGCGATCTCGGCTTCACCGAGGCGGACCGTATCGAGAACATCCGCCGCGTCGGCGAGGTCGCCAAGCTAATGGCGGACGCAGGCCTCATCGTGCTCACGGCCTTCATCTCGCCGTTCCGAGCTGAGCGTCACATGGTCCGCCGGATGCTCCCGGAAGGCGAGTTCATCGAGGTGTTCATCGATACGACGCTCGAGGAAGCGGAAAAGCGCGACGTGAAGGGCCTCTATGCGAAGGCGCGCGCGGGCGAGCTCAAGAACTTCACCGGCATCGACAGCCCGTACGAAGCTCCGGAGAAGCCGGAGATTCACATCGACACGACCAGGATGGACGCCGACCAGGCGGCCGACGTCATCGTCGAGGCGCTTCTAGGCCGGCGTTAGCGCCAGGTGTAGGCCGCTCCGGTCGCGAGCATCCACTGGCTCGCCGACCCTCTCAAGCGAACGAGCGGCGAATCGCGAGAATCGCCGTTGATGTGCGAATATTCGACCGTTCCCCAGATGGACCAGCCATGGGTGAGATCGCCGGTGATCGACTGGTTGATCAGGGCGCCGATCCGCCACTTGTTCATGCCGCCGTCGGGATTGAAGACCGGAAGCCCGCTTGCAAGCGCATCGGCAGGGGTCACCCCGAAATAATAGCGGGCGTATTTGTCGCTCACGAAGTCCATGCTCGTCGTGGCGCTGACATAGGTCGTCCGCGACAAGGGCGTGGCGAATTCGATGTTCGGGCTGATGACCGTGGAGCTGTGGGCCCCGGCGACGTCGTGCTTCAGGTCGAGCCGGAAGGCGAGCGTGTCATAGGGGTTGGTCAGGTTGTGGAGGCTGATGCCGGCAAAGCCGCCGAGCTCCACTGCCATATCGCGGTCGGGAATCTTACGGACGAACTTGTCGTCGACGTCCGTCGTACGGTTGAAGTTGAGGCCGGCGATCGGCCCAAGGTCGAAATCAATTCCCGTTTCCGGACGCGGGAACAGATCGACGTAGAGATAGCTCGTCCGCGTTGCGAAGCTGACGGGACCGATCGTCCCGCGCGCTCCGCCGGCAGGGATGATGCGATAATCATCGGAACCGACATAGTCGGGCAAATACCCGACGCCGAGCGCGATCGTGATCGATTGTTCGGCTTCTCTTGGTGACGGAAGCGGCGCCGCTTCCTGTGCAAATGCCGGCGAACTCAGGCAAACTCCGCAAAGCGCTGACAAGATATAGCGGCGCATAAACAGTCCCCCTGTTGATCAGCTCACTATGCCAGCGGCTTGCGTTCGGGGGAAGCGGTGTTGGAAAACGACGTGTTCAGAGGAGCTTAGTCGCCCTCACCGCCCTCGGGCGTGAAATATTTGTCGTACTTGCCCTCCACCCCTTTGAATTCGTCGGCGTCGGCTGGGCTGTCCTTCTTGCGCGTGATGTTCGGCCAGTTGGCGGAGAAATTGGCGTTGAGCTCGAGCCACTTTTCCTGTCCGCTTTCGGTGTCGGGAAGGATCGCCTCCGCCGGGCATTCGGGCTCGCAAACGCCGCAGTCGATGCATTCGTTGGGATTGATGACCAGCATCACTTCGCCCTCGTAGAAACAGTCGACGGGGCAGACCTCGACGCAATCCATATATTTGCATTTGATGCAGGCGTCGGTGACGACGTAGGTCATTTTTGCGATGCTCCCTTTGACCGTTCGCTAAGTCGCACTCCCGCCGCCGTCAACGCCCAGCTCTTCATAGCAGGCACGCGCTTCGGCTGCCGGCCCGCGTCTCGAAGGCAGGACGAGCACCCGGATGACACGCGTCTGGCCGCGCAGTGGAAGCGCCACGACGCTTCCGGCGCGCACCTCCTCGCTCGGTTTCGTCGCGCGCTTTCCGTCGATCCGAATGTGGCCCTCATCGACCAGCGCCTGCGCCAGCGTTCGGCTCTTCGCGAAGCGGATGAAGAAGAGGAAGCGGTCGATCCTCAAGCTTGCTTGCTCATTGTCGCCGCAGCTTCTCCAGCTCGGCGAAGGCGTGCGACTTGGTTTGCGGGCGTGTGCCGCGCGAGGCATGGCGCCCGCGCCAGCGCCAGCTGTCGCCCGCCTTGGCGAAGCCGATGTCGGCCATCAGCCGGGCAATCGCCTGCTCGTCGAGGCCGATGGACGTCGCCAGCTCGGCATCGAGCGGGCTTTCGCCGCCGACGGAGCGGACCCTGTGCGCATGGCTGGCGAGGCGATCCGCCAGGTCGACGCGGATCCAGGTCCGTCCGGCCCGGCGATAGGCCAGGGCCGCTCCGCGAGCGTCAGCTTCCGCTCCGAGCGTTGCGGCGCCCGCGGGCGGGAGCCTGGGCATCCGATCGCCGGAGCGGACGGCAAGAAGCGCCGCTCGCCACAATTGTGACGCGGGCTTGAGAAGCGGCGGAAGATAAACGTCGAGCGGGCCGAGGCGGACCTTCATCCGATAGAGAAGCTGCCGGTCCTTCTGGTCGAGCGCTCCGATTGCGCTGACCACCGCTCGGCGGGGAAGCGCGCCACCGGCGTCCGCAAGCATCGCGCCAAGCGCTCGAACGCCGGGCGAGGTCGCCGGGTCGGTCGAGATGTCGGCGAGACGTGCAAGCGGCCGAAGATGCGTCACCACCTGTGCTTCGATCCAGCGCTCGAGCCGAGCGCGAAGCTGGGCGCGGCTGTTCGCGGACAGCCGATCAAGGGGGCGAGCGGTGCGCACCGCCGGCTCGAGCAAAGACCGTCCCGGCGCAAGCCGCGCCAGGATTCCGCCGTGCCATCCGATGGCGATGCCGCCACTGTCCTCCACGATCAGCTCGAACTCCGAATCCGGCGCGTCGATCAGGGCGGCAGCTCGGCGGTCGAGCTCGTCGCCCAGGCGGCGCTCGGCAGCAGCAAGGAGCAATCGCTTGTCGGCCAGCCGAGCCGCCGGATCGACCCGGAACTCGAACCCGGTGAGATGGCCGATCGGCTCCGGGCCGACGCTGACTTCGCCATCCGCGGCGACCGTCACGGGAAGTGCATCCGCACCGCGCGCGCCGATATCGCGAACGAGCACCGAGGTCCGGCGGTCGACGAAACGCTGGGTGAGAGCCGAGTGAAGCGCGTCCGAAAGCCGAGATTCCACTTCGCGCGTGCGCTCGGCCCATTTCGCCGGCTCGTTCAACCAGTCGGCGCGGTGCGCGATATAGGCCCAGCTGCGGATCCCGGCGAGGCGGTCGGCCAGCGCCTCGATGTCGCCGCTCATGTTGTCGAGGCGGGCGACTTCGGCGGCGAACCATTCGTGCGGAATGTGCCCGCCGTCGCCGATATAGCTGAACACTCGCCGCACCATCCGCGCATGGTGCATCGGCCCGACCTTGCGGAAATCGGGAAGGCCGCACGCCGCCCACAGCTTGCGCGCCGCAGGCCCGCGCCGCGCGGCAATCGCAGGGTCTTCGGCAATGAGCTTGAGGACCGAGAGATCGATGGATTCCGGCGCAGGGCGGAGCACCGGATCGTCGCTTGGCTGCTCGAGGCTGGCGATGAGCGATCGCACGTCGGTGAAGTCGAGATCGGGGTTGCGCCAGTAGAGGAAATCGAGCGGCCGGAAGCGATGCTCCTCGATCGCGGCGATCTCCCGCTCGGAGAATTCGGCGCTGTGATCGCCGAGCCCGAGGGTCCCGAAGCTTCCGTCGCGCTGGTGACGGCCCGCCCGCCCGGCGATCTGCGCCATCTCGGCGATGGTAAGACGGCGGTCGCGGCGCCCGTCGAACTTTTCGAGGCCGGCGAAGGCAACATGGGCGACGTCCATGTTGAGGCCCATGCCGATGGCGTCGGTGGCGACGAGATAATCCACCTCGCCGCGCTGGAACATCGCCACCTGGGCGTTGCGCGTGGCGGGCGACAATGCGCCCATCACAACGGCTGCGCCGCCGCGGAATCGGCGCAGCGCCTCGGCAAGCGCGTAGACCTGCTCGGCGGAGAAGGCGACGACGGCAGAGCGCGGCGGAAGTCGCGACAGCTTGACGCTTCCCGCATAGCGAAGCGTCGAGAAGCGCGGCCGCCGCACGATCTCCGTGTCCGGAAGCAGCTCGCGGATCATCGGCTTCAGCGTGTCAGAGCCGAGGATGAGCGTTTCCTCGCGGCCGCGAACGCGGAGCATGCGGTCCGTGAAGACATGGCCGCGCTCGGGGTCGATGCCGAGCTGGGCTTCGTCAATCGCTGCAAAAGCGAACTCGCGCTGGAAATCGTCGCCGTCATGCCCGTCGCCGCCAGGCACCGGCATGCTTTCGGCCGTGCAGAGGAAATAGCGCGCGTTTGGCGGGACGATCCGCTCCTCGCCGGTGAGGAGTGCGACCTGTTTCTCGCCCTTGATCGCGACCACCCGGTCATAGACTTCGCGGGCTAGGAGCCGGAGCGGAAAGCCGATGACGCCGGAAGAATGGCCGCACATCCGCTCGATGGCGAGATAGGTTTTCCCGGTGTTCGTGGGGCCGAGAATCGCCCTTACCGGTGCATCGTAACGCGCCATTTCGCTCTCGAATGTGGCAGCGCCCGGCGAAAGCGCAAGTTCCCGATTTTAAACAGGTCTTAACCCTGTTTCGGCAGAAAGTTCGCAACATGCCGGATGGACTTACAGCAAGCGAGGCTTCGGCCCGCGTCGCGCTCGCCCGCGCGCGGGTGAGCGGCGGGCCGATCGCGGACTTCGGCGAAGAGCCTTTCACCCTCGTCGTCGACCTCTCTTCGGAGCCGGTGGGCAAGCGCTGGTTCCGCGGTGCTGCCACGCTCGCCGGCCTCTGCGCTGCAGCGCTTACCTTCACGCCGGGAATCGACCCTTTCTCGCCCGCGCTGGCCCAGTCCGTGGCACCGGCGCAGCAGTTCCAGCTCAATCCGATGCTGGGCGGGGAGGCGGCGCAACCAGCGAAACCGCAGGTCCCGCTTGATCCGGCGCAGGCGGCCAAGCCTGTCATCTCGTCCGACGGCACCGGAATCAGGGTCCAGGGCTCGGTGACCGAAGGACTGTACTGGTCCCTTCGCGGCGCCGGAGTCTCTCCGCAGATCGCGGCCGATTATCTTCACGCATTGTCGACGCGCATCGATGTCGGCGACGTTGCTCCGTACGACCGTTTCGACCTCGTCGTCTCGAAGGCGCAGGGCCAGCCCCTGCTGTACGCCGCGCTTCACCGCGTCGACGGCGATGACGTGGAGCTCTTGAAATGGAACGCCGGCGGCAAGGTCGACTGGTTCGACACGGGCGCCAGCGGAACAGAGCGCTCGGCGGCGCTGATGGCGCCGGTCGCCGGGCGGATCACCTCGGGCTTCGGAATGCGCTTCCATCCGATCCTTCACTTCGCCCGGATGCACACCGGGCTCGATTTCGGCGCCGCCTGGGGAAGCCCGATCGTTGCAGCTGCCGACGGGCAGGTGGTCGTTGCCGGCTGGACCGGCGGTTACGGCCGAGCGGTCGAGGTCGCCCATGGCGGTGGGATCGTCACGCTCTACGGCCACATGAGCGGCATCGCAGCCTCGCCCGGCCAAATGGTCCGGCAGGGGCAGGTGATCGGCTATGTCGGCTCGACTGGCCTTTCGACCGGCCCGCATTTGCACTTCGAAGTGCGGATGAACGGACGGCCGGTGGACCCGATGTCGGTGAGGATGCAGTCGCGCAACGTGATCAGCGGCCCGGACCGGGTTGCTTTCAACGCGCGGCTGAAGCAGCTGATGGCGATCGGGAAGAGCGCTTAGGGTTTGCGAGCTTTCGCAGAGAGCCTCTGAAGGGCGCGCTTCAGAAGTCGGATGAGTCCATACTCAAAAGCCAGATAGCTTCCGACACATGTGATCACCGCCAAGCCGAGTAAGACATCATTCAAACCGAACGGCTCTTTGGGCGCTCCAAGTTGAGAGATCAGAATCTCGGCGAACGTCGGCTTGTCGTCCATCCGCGCAGCATAACAGGCTTCTGAGTCTCTCGCTCGTCACGGGAGTGAATCCCGTGATGTCGGCCCTGTCGCTCTTCGCAGCATAGGCCGCTCGACCGCAGGCCGGCCGCGCTTCGCCATCTCTCGACGTAACGACGCTCGCTTCGCTCCGCTTTCGATACGCTCGGCGGCTTAGCGCCCGTGCCCGCGCCACCTCTTGATGGTGCGCTGGATGATGCCTTCCTCGCCGCCGGTCTCGCGCCAGAGGGCAGCGAAGCTCGGGTCTGACGAGGCCGGGCGCTTCTCGGGTTCGAGGTCGTCGAAGCGGACGCGGATCGGGATCGACACGCCCTCGCCGCACACGATGCACTCGCGGTTGCGGAGCGCCGGGATCGCGTCGAGGAAGCCGCGAGCGCCTTCGGGCATCGCCGCGCGTACGCAGGCCTGGTCGCGGTCGTTGTTCAAACGCATCGAGACGATAGTGCCGCACTGCGACAGCACGCCTTCCGCAAGGTCGGAGGGACGCTGCGTGATGAGGCCGAGCGACACGCCATACTTACGGCCTTCCTTGGCGATACGCTCGAGGATCTTGCGAACAGCCTGCGCGCCCGAATTCTCGTCCTTGGGGACGTAGCGGTGCGCCTCTTCGCAGACGAGCAGGATCGGGCGCTGCGCCTCGGTCCGCGACCAGATCGCATAGTCGAAAACCATGCGCGCCATGACCGACACCACGACCGACGTGATCTCGGAGGGGACGCCGGAGACGTCGACGATCGAGATCGGGCGGCCGTTGGCGGGAAGTCGGAACAACCGCGAAATGAAGGCCGGCATCGAGTCCGACACCAGCATCCCAGAGAACATGAAGGTGTAGCGCGGGTCGGCCTTTAGCTCGTCCAGCTTCTGCTTCAGCCGCTGGTAGGGAAGCGTGTCGCCGGCGCGATCCAGCTTGCCCATCTCGTTTGTGATAATCGCGTTGAGGTCGGTCAAAAGGTAGGGGATCGGCGAATCCACCGTCACCTTGCCGAACTGGCTCATGTCCTTGCCCTTGGTTCGGGCGGCAAGCACGCACTTGGCGAGGATGTCGGCGTCGCGCTCGCGCTCGGCGCCATGCGTGGTCAACAGGACCTCGCAATGCTCCTCGAAGTTCATCAGCCAATAGGGGAGCTGGAGGTTGTCGACGTTGAACAGCTCGCCGCAGCCCTTGAATGCGGCGGAATATTCGCCGTGCGGGTCGATCATCACGATGTGACCCTCAGGGGACAATTCCGAAATGCGGTGAAGGATCAGCGAAACCGAGGTCGACTTACCGGTACCGGTCGATCCCAGGACCGCGAAGTGCTTCGAAAGCATCGGGTCGACGTAGAGGGCGCCGCGAATGTCGTCGGTTGGATAGACGGTGCCGATCTCGATATGCGGGCTGTCGTCGGCCGCGAAGACCGAGCGGAGGTCGTCGGTGGTGACAGGCATCACCGCGCAGCCCGGGATCGGGTAGCGCGTAACGCCGCGACGGAAGTGGCTCATCTTGCCGGAGCTGTCGCGGCTGCCTTCGCCCAGGAAGTCGACGTGGGCCGAGATGGACCCGTCGTCGTCGGCGGTCATGGTGCGGACGTTGGCGATCAGCCAGGCATTGCCGACGATCATCTTGACCTGGCTTCCGACCTGCCCGGACATCGCCACGGCCGGGTCGGAATGCCTCTGGAGCTCGGCAAGGGTCGCGCCCTTCATCCTGATGCGCGAACCCGATCCCGCGATCTCTACGACCTCGCCGACGGACGGAAGTTCCGCGCCCTTCGTTGCGACGGGCTTCGCCGCGGCTTCCTCATCGAAGCTGCTCATCTCATTGATGAACTGATGCAGGTTCGGTTGATCGTCCATTTGCCCGCCACTCTCCAAGCTGAAATCTCGGAGACAGGCGTTACGCAACTTCAGTTAAGATTTACCTTAGATGTTAGGCATGGCGTCAGAAGCGGCGGCGGAAGGCGGCGGCCGCGGACCAGCCGAGACCGAGCGACAGAAGCACCGCGAACAGTCCGTAGAGCGCCGAATGCTTGCGCGCGGCGAGCGCGACGAACCGCTCGAATCCGCTCTTGCCGATATCGATGTCGCGAGTGGCCGCGGCGACCACTCGGTGATCGTCCACAAGGAAGGTTTCGGCGGTGTAGGTGCCGACCGGAACCTGGCTCGGGATGGTGATCGTCGCCCGGTAGAGAACGCCGCCGTTGATCTCGACGCCCTTGGGATTCTCCGCATAAAGCCCCTGGCGAGTGCGCAGGTCGAGAAGGCCGCCCTCGAAGGCGCGCGCCCTGTCCGGAAGCGCGCTCGTCCCTGGCGAAAGCTGCAGGTTGTGGACTCCAAGCTCGTAGATTGCAGCGGTCCTCTCATCGACCAGCTTCGAGATCGGCTTGGACGAGGCGACGGAGTAGAAGGAGGGGGCCGAGCGGAAGCGGCTCGAATCCGCATTCATCCAGATTCCGGCGATGCGCTTCTTTTGCCGGACGACGATGGAGTCCGCCGGTCCCTTCACGACGACCACGATATCGGGCGTGTGGGTCGGGATCCGGCCGCCGGGATAGACGATAGCTCCGAACAGGAGCAGCTCGGCACCGGCAAAGGTGTAGCGGATCTCGATGTGACGGGCCGATACGTCGGGCACGAGCATCGGCTTGGTCGCGCCTGTGAGGGCGAGCGAGGCCAAAGCGGCGGTGATGGCGATAGCGCGCTTCATAGATAGGCAATCGAAAAGATTTCGTCGGGCCGCCAGAAGAGGCCCAGGAACATGCGGAGCGCGACGAGAAGGATCAGGACCGCAAGGGCGAGCCGAAGCAGGTCCGGCTTGATGCGCGTCGCCAGGATCGCGCCATATTGCGCGCCGACCACGCCGCCGACGAGCAGCAGCCCCGCAAGCACGATGTCGACCGCATGGGTGGTGACCGAGTGGATGAACGTCGTTGCCGCGCTAACCGCAAGCATCATTGCGAGCGACGTGCCGACGACGATGCGCGCCGGCATTCCCAAAAGGTAGATCATCGCCGGAACGATGATGAAACCGCCGCCGACACCGAGGAGGACGGTCAGCATGCCGGTCCCGACACCCAGGATGAACGGCGCAATCGGCGAGATGTAGAGGCCCGACACAGTGAAGCGCCACCGCAGCGGCAGCGACGACAGCCATTTGGTGTGGCGGATGGGCTCAGCCGCCTGCGCCGCGGAGCCGACATAGCCGAGCGTCCGAAGCGCATCCCAAAGCATGAGAGCGCCGATCCAGCCGAGCAGGATGACGTAGAGAAAGCCGATGACGAGGTCGATCTGGCCGCTCGCCTGGAGCATCCGGAACAGCACCGCTCCGAAGGCAGAGCCGAGGAAGCCGCCGGCGGTCATGACCGCCGCCATCTGAAGGTCCACGCCGCCCCGGCGACGATGCACGGCAACGCCGGCGACACTCGCGCCGGTGATCTGGGTCACAGCCGAGGCGACGGCGACGGATGGCGGGATTCCGTAAAAGATGAGCAGTGGCGTTGTGAGGAAGCCGCCGCCTACGCCGAACATGCCCGAGAGCACGCCGACCACCAAGCCGAGGAAGACGATCAGCAGCGCATTGACCGATTGGCCCGCGATCGGGAGGTAAATGTCCATCCTGCGGACGCGAGGAGTAGCGGCAAAGTTTCAGCAGTCCAACGGCTGCTGGGTTGCGGCCTAGAAATCCGCTGCGAGCGTGAGAGCAGGGCCGGACGATGGCTGAGCGGACCCGGCGACACGCTGCCGCCAGTCGAGATGCGCATAGATATTCTTGCGCACCTTCATCGACACGCGCGGGCCCGCATCGATCCGGTACACGCCCGGCTGCACGCCGCCCCAGACGCCGAAGCCGGCCGAGAACTGGCGCCAGACCGGCCGTGTGAATGCAAAGGCCCCGTCAGCGAAAAAATCGCGGCTGTTGAAGCCGACGAGGCCAGCCTGGACATAGGCGTCGAGGTTGAACTGCCATGGCAGGCGCTCGTGATAGAGGCCGCCTTCCGCGAAGACCGCGAAAGCCGACCGGCCACCTCCATGCGGGCTGATCGACTGGCGGCGCTCGACCGTGAACGTGACGGGGATCGAACGCAGAGGCGTGAAGCGCAATCCACCCGCGATTTCGGCGCCGGTCGACCCGCCGACCGGGCTCGTCGTGCGAACTGAGGCCGCGACCCAGCGGTTGAACGCATAGGTCAGCCGGGCGCCCGCCTGGCTTCCGCCAAGCGTGCCGCCGCTCGCGAGCGTTCCGGGCGAGGGCGCTCCCCGAAGCATTGCCCAGCTGGTCATCTGCAATCGATCGAGTTTCTGCTGGAGCGGCGGTTGTGCCGGGAGGACCGGTACCGGCGGGCTCCGGCGCGCAGGGAGCGAGGTCAGGCTCGCAAGTTGCCAATCCTCTTCGGCAGGGGCGTAGAAGGACGATGCCGGCAGCGTCTGCGAGGAAGGAAGATGCCACTGCGGGCGAGGCGTGATCGGCTCCGAGCTAGCGATAGTCGCATAGGGATAGGGATAGGCGCTGTAATAGCCGGCCGGCATTGCCATCATTACCGGATAGGGCCGAGGATTTGCCGCCACATATTCCTGCGCGGGCGGCATCTCGACCGCTGGAATTGGGGGGAATTGCGTTGCTGCAATTGGCGGAAGCGCCGAAGCCGCGGGCAGCTCCTTGGCATAGCTGACCGTCAGCCCCGGTAACGCGCCGAGCGTGACGGCTCGAACCGCCGCCCAGCCACCAACCACAATGACGAGAAACCGAACTGGTGCGCTCAAGCCGATATTTCCTTTGGAAAGGTGTGCCGCGTCTTGTCCCAGGCCGGCGGCGACCGTCCGAGGTAAAGGACCAGCGCTCGGGCAGCCGCGGCGATCGCGATCAAGTTGCCGATCACCAGTCGGGGAATGGACCGAACGCCCTCACGCCAGCCATAGGCGGAGCCCGTAAACAGGACGCGCATCGCGATCCGCCACAGCAGCAACCAGAGGTTGATCCATAGAAGCGTAGAAAGCGCCGGATCCATGCCGACCTGGACGGGTGCTCCGAGCGCCTCGGCCAGCCATAACTGGCTCCACAACAGCGCGGCGACATAGCCGGAGAGAAGAAGGAGCGCGGCAACCGGCCCCCGCCGGTCTCGCAGTCGCATCCAGCGCTCGCCTATTCCGCCGCGCCAGCCGAGCCTGTCCCAGCCGTTGAGGGCGATGCCGCCGAGCCAGCGCGCCTTCTGTCGGACGGCCTCGCCGAACGTAGCGGGAAAGTGGCCGCGGCTGGCGACCACTCCGCGGCTGCCCGGCGTCGCCGGCATGCGGACGAACATCGACTTGAGGCCGAGGTCTCCAATCCGAAGCCCCAGCTCATAATCCTCGGTCATGCTGACGCCAGCGAACGGATAGCCTTCGTTCAGCGCCGCGAGCCTGGCGAGCGGATTGCGCGCGATCGCGCAGCCGACACCGGCGAGCGGTATGGACGCGCCCACGGCTTCGCGGACCACGAGCTCCTTGGCATGAGCCTCGGCGAACTCGTCGCAATAATGGCCGGCGATCCAACGAGAGCGCGGATCGGGAAGGGGCTGGACCGGAAGCTGGATCAGCGCCGCACGGTCGATCAGGCTGTTGAACAGGGTCAGCTCGAGCGGGTGGACCACGTCCTCCGCATCGTGAAGCACGACCGCGGCCGCCGGCCTGTCCTCGCGAAGCTCCAGTTCAAGCAGCGCGTCGTAAAGATGGTTGAGGCAATCGGCCTTCGTCGTCGGCCCGTCGGCCGGGACAAGAACCGGCTCTACGTGCCTTTCCCCAACGCTTGCGATCGCCGCCTTGGTTGCCGGGTCGTTGCGATAATAGCCGACGAAGATCCGGTAATTATCGTATTCCAGGCGCTCCACGGCGGAGCGAAGCATTGCTGCGATGACCGTGGATTCATCCCAGGCGGGGACGAAGATCGCGATGAACCTTTGCTGTTCCGCCTTCTCGGCGAGATTCTGTCCGAAGGTCCTCGGATAGCGGCGATAAACGGTCGCCGACCGCCAAAACCTCCGCCCGAAATAGATGATGTCGACAACCAGATCGTTGATCGCAAACAACAGGAATCCGACCGCGCTGAACATTGCCAGCTCGGCGGCGATACGAGTCATGGCGGCCGCGAAACTCATCCGCGGCCGTCCATTGCGACAACACTTACTGGGCCCGCTCGGAACACGGACCTACTCCTGCCCCAGTGTTACCGAGCGGTCCGGGGCATGGCACAAGAGCCAGTCCGGCTCAAGTTTGGAGGGTTAAGCCGCCATTTTGGTTATTTCTGCGATGCGTCCGGCTCAGCAGTGCCACCCGCTTCCAGACCACCACATCCGGTCAGGTGTGCAATTGCGGTTTTGCTGCACCCAGCGCGGAAATGCGCGATCCGGACGGTCGTGCCACCAATCGTTGTAGCTGTTCGAGTCCCAGCTGCGGTTGTTGTAGAGCGCCCATGCGCCGGCATCATATTCGACGAATAATCCGCCCCCACGGTCGCGGTCGCGCATGCCACGGCGATCACGGTCATGCCGCCCGTCGCCATTGCCGTCGTGGAACGAGCTTCCCTGCCAGCCGTCGGGACTCTTCGCTCCGGCGGGCGAAGACATGGCCAGTGCAGCGAGCACTGCGGCGCTCAAGATCGTCAAGGTTCGCATAGGTATTGCTCCTTCGCGACCCACCGTCGGCCATCAATAACAATCGAACGGCCCAATTGTGCATCGGGAGAACCCCGAGCCGAAGTTTGCGCAGCGGCTCGCGGCGC
>Ga0207701_10001531_pt1 | contig 24110 bp, 24 predicted proteins | sample KBSSwiSSwithPhiX_FD_184294 | JGI IMG/M metagenome (GOLD analysis project Ga0207701, IMG submission 184294) | Switchgrass rhizosphere bulk soil microbial communities from Kellogg Biological Station, Michigan, USA, with PhiX - S5 (SPAdes) (version 2) | ecosystem: Environmental > Terrestrial >... | reverse complement strand
CCGCCGCGGAGTTCATCGCCTACGCCAAGGCGAATCCGGGCAGGCTGTTTTACGGCTCGCCGGGCAACGGAACCCCGCACCATCTCGCGATGGAAGTGTTCAAGTCGTCGGCCGGCATCGACCTCGTTCACGTCCCGTACAAGGGCACCGCTGGGGCGGTGCAGGATTTGTTGGGCGGCCAGATCAGCGTGATGTTCCTGCCCGTGCACGTTGCCCTCGCGCAAGTCGAAGCGGGCAAGCTCAACATGCTCGCTGCCGGAGGGATCGAGCGCGCCAGCGCGACGCCGAACGTGCCGTCGCTCGCCGAGGCGGCCGGCGTGCGCGGCGTCGACACCGACATCTGGTACGGGCTGTATGCACCGGCGGGAACTCCGCGCGACATCGTCGCGAAGCTCAACGCGGAGGTGAGCCGCGTGCTCAAGGATCCTGCGACGATCGAAACGCTGATGAAGCAAGGTCTGCAGCCGTTGGGCGGCTCGCCCGACGATCTGGCGAAGCTCACGAGGGACGATCTCGAGCGCTGGGCGAAAGTCGTGCGCGACGCCAGGATCCAACCCGACTGATCACTTCTTCGGGCGGTTCGGATCCTCGAGGAGCAGCTTCGTCTCCTTGCGCAATATCGGCAGAAGGCGCGTCGCCGCCTTCGCAAGAAGCCACGGCAGCGACACTTCGATTCGCAGCGCATCGTCCAGCACGTCGATGATCCCGGTCGCAGTCTGGCCGAACGCCCGCATGGAAAAGCGCAAAGTGTCGCCGTCCCATGTCTCGTGCTCGATTGCGATGATGCCTCCGAGGCTGCCCTTCGAGCGGGCGAAGCCTTCCTTCAGACGACGGACGGCCTCGTCCTTACCCAGGCGATGACTAATGGTGACGGTGACGGGTTCGTTCATGGATGACTGTGCACAGGCGGCCAAGGCGTCGCTATCATGATCGCACGAGCGGACGCAGTTATCGTCGTCCACGATCGCTGAATCCGATCTCGGCAATTTTTGCCGATCTAGCGGGGGGACGGCCCGTGCGGAGCTTGTGATGCGCATCTACACCGTCGGCCATTCGACTCGTCCCCAGGCGGAATTCATCGCACTGCTCGGAGCGCACGGCGTTCGCCTGCTTGGTGACGTGCGAACGATGCCACGGTCGCGCCACAACCCGCAATTCAACTCGGACGCGCTCGCGGCTGCGCTTGGCGAGGCGGGCATCGGGTACGTCCATCTCCCGGCGCTGGGCGGCCTGCGGCACACGACGCCGGCATCCGTGAACCTGGGATGGCGCAACAAGTCGTTCCGCGGATATGCGGACTACATGCAGACAGCGCCGTTCGCGAAAGCGATCGACGAACTCATCGCCCTGGGTTCGTCCGCGCCGACTGCGATCATGTGCGCGGAAGCCGTTCCCTGGCGATGCCATCGATCCCTGATCGCCGATGCCCTGGTCGTGCGAGGCATCGAAGCGCCGGAGATCGTGAGCGCAGAGCGCACGACGCCGCATGCGCTGACATCGTTCGCGCGTGTGAACGGCATCGCTCTCACGTACCCACCCGAGCAGTTGCCGCTCGAGGGCGGCTGGTTGCCGAAGGGTTGAGCGATTCGCCGGTTCCTACTCGAGCCGAATCGCCGTATCGAAGCGCCACGTCCGGCGAATCTCGATCACGTCGTATTCGCGGGCCAGATTGGGCGGAAACGGCTGGTAAGGAGTCTGGCTTTCGATGACGCGCCGTATCGCTTCGTCGATGCCGGGAACGCCGCTCGATCGAACGAAAGTTATCGTTTCCACCCACCCATCGCTGCGGACGGCAACGGTCACGAGCGGATCGGTGTGAGGCTGGTTGGCAATTTCGCGGACCATGTCAATGGTCATGTTGAGCTGGATCTTCCTCCCCAACGCCTCGGCATACAGGACAATGTCCTGGTTGGAATCGGCGCGGCCGAACAGCCGATACCGCCGTAGGCCGCTGTAGGCTGGCGGGAGCTTCGCGGCTGCTTCGCGCCGGTCACGTTCCTCGTCGAGTTGCCGCCCGATCGCGCGAAGTCTCTCTTCCCGTGCGCGCTCGACCTCTGCTCGTGCGGCCTCTCCTCGTGCGGCCTCTCCTCGTGCGGCCTCTGCTCGTGCGGCCTCTGCTCGTGCGGCCTCTGCTCGTGCGGCCTCTGCACGCGCTGCCTCTGCACGCGCTGCGGCTTCGCGCACCGCTTGTGCTTGTGCCTTTGCCGCCTCGGCTTGTGCGGTCGCGACGCGCGCTGCTTCCACGCGTGCGGCTTCGGCGCGCGCAGCTTCAACCCGTGCCGCCTCGGCCCGTGCCGCATCCGCCTTTGCAATCTCGTTTGCGGCGACGTCAGCTTTTGCGGCCTCGATTCGTAATGTTTCGGCCCGTGCAGCCTCTTGGCGTTCCGCCGTGAGCCTCGCCGCCTCCGCGCGTGCGGCGGCCTGCCGCGCCGCTTTGTCGCGCTCGGCCTCGAGCTGCTGCTGTCGCTGGAGTTCAAGGGCCGCCTGCGCCGCCGCCTGTTCTTTCGTTTCCTGGTCGATGCGCGCTTGGCCCGTCGCGGCGTCGCTCGGAAGCGACGGTCTCGGTGACTCCGGGTTGAAAGCGCGTGCCTTTTCCGCTGGCACGGACGCAGGCAGCGAAGGCGTGATTGGCGCAACCGGCATCGGATCATCGGTCGGCGTCGCTGCGATCACAGCGGGCGGCTCGACGGGCGGCGACGTAGTCTGTTCTGCCTGGTCGATGCGCGGAGCCGCTTGTTCCAGCGACGAAGCAGGTGCCGATTCGGCTTCAGGCGGACTCGTGCTTGTGCTTCGATCCAGTTGTCGCTCTTCCGTCTTCGGCCTTGCCGTTGCCCTCGGCTTGGCTGCCGGCTTCGGCGCGATGGCGGCTTTTGCGCCTTTCGCTTCTCTATCAGGTTCTGTCGCGGGCGCTTCGCGCGTGATCTCCGCGACAAAGGACCCTGAAGCCGATGGAGACCGCGGGACCGCCGACGTATTGGGAACCGATGGCTCGCCTGGCAGTTGTGACGGCGATACCGACGAGTCCGGCGGTGGCCGCGGTGCATCGAGTGCAACCTGCAAATCCGCGCCGTCGTACCTACGCTCGTGCCATGCGAAGCCGATGCCGGGTAGCCACGAGCCCTGGCCACCGAACGCGAGGCTCAGCAGGAACGCGTGGAACGACAGCGAAAGCACCAGTGCAACGGTCAGTCGACGACCGTAGGGTTCCAATCCCTTGAAGTCCGGAAGTGCCCGCCCGGGAGAGTTCATCTGTATGCATAAGATACATGCTCCATCCTCCTCGCTTGCCCGCCCACGTGCGGCAGCAATGATTTCCGGAAAAGGTTTCGTGCCATCGTTCTTCGCCGGCAGCACCGGCCTTAGTCGAGCTGGGCACGATAGTTGCAAAGCCAATACGGAATGCAACTCACGGGGAGGCCCTATGCGCACGCCCGCCAGCATCGCCCGACATCCCATTCATCCCATGCTCATCCCGCTCCCCATCGGCCTTTGGGTGTTCTCGTTTGCATGCGACCTGATCTATGCGTTCTGGTCGCATGACCCCGTTTGGAAGACGATCGCGTTGTATAGCATGGTCGCCGGCCTGATCGGCGCGATTCTAGCTGCGGTGCCCGGACTGATCGATTTGCTCTCGCTGCCTGCCGGGCTGCGCAGCACGGCGGTCCTGCACATGTCCATCAATCTCATCGTCGTAGCGCTGTTCGCGGTCAACGCCTGGATGCGCTGGCGGGCAGGCGACGCGGGTGCCTCGTCGAACACGCCGATGTGGCTGTCGCTGGCGGCGATTGCGCTGTTGCTCGTGTCGGGCTGGCTCGGGGGGAAGCTCGTTTACGAAGGCGGTGTCGCAGTCGACACCGAAAGCCTCGAGCGCAGTCCGAGAACCTAGTCGGAGAAGCTAGTCCTGGTCATCCGGCGTGCCGGCTCGGCCCTCTACATTGTGCGGAACGTCGGTGCCGGGGGGTAACGTGCTGGCGTGCGCGGTCCCGGCGGACTCGATGTAGATGCGCTTGATGAGGGGATAGCGCTGCCTGATTTTCTCTTCGATCCGGCGCACCGCCGAGGCGACGTCGCCAGCCGGCATCTTCGGATCGAACGCTGCATCGAGCGTGAGCAGCACTTCCTCGGGCCCGATATACATCGAAAGCGGCCAGCCCGCCTCGCGCACGCCGTCTGTCTCGAGCACCAGCTTGCGCACCGCCTTAGCGGTTTCGGGCCGGATGCCTTCCCCGATCAGCAGGCCCCGCGCTTCACGAATCAGCAACACCGCCACGCACGCCAGCAGCAGGCCGATGACGATGGACGCGGCGCCGTCGATCGCGGGCAACTCGAGCGCGTGACTCGCCCAAACGCCGAGCGCCGCCGCCACCAGGCCGGCAAGCGCCGCCGAGTCCTCCGCGAGCACCGTGTACGTGCTCGGGTCTTTGCTGCGCCGAAGCGCCGTCCACAAGGGAGTGTCGCCCTTCTCCTTCCAGAACTGGCGCGCGGCAATCGTAAAGCTCGCCCCTTCGAACACCGCGGCCGCGGCGAGGACCACGTAACTCCAGAACGCATCCTGAAGCGGTTCCGGATGCAGCATGTGCAGAATGCCCTCGTAGGCGGATACGCCCCCACCGACGCCGAAGATCAGTACGGCCACGATCAGGCTCCAGAAATAGAGCTCCTTCCCATGACCGAATGGATGCTCGATCGACGGCTTGCGCTGCGAAAGGTGCATGCCGATGAGCAGAAGCACCCCGTTGCCCGTATCCACTGTCGAGTGGATTCCTTCGGACAGCATCGCGGAGCTTCCGCTCACGCCCGCCGCGATGAACTTGGTCGTCGCAATCGCGACGTTCGCGGCGATCGCGCCGTAGACCGCTACTTTCGATTCGGCCATGCGCTCCCGCGCGAGCGCGCTACCGCACTTCCATGCCGCACTTCCCCTGTCGGGCTTCGGGGTTTGAGGCCGCGGCTCCCGCCGGCTATGTCGTCGAGCGCGAATGCCGCCGCCTCGACGTCGAGAAACGCCTCCATCACGTCCGCGACGCGACCAAAGAAGTTGGCGCCCCTGGCACTGCGAATGTCATTCGCGCACGTGCGATACCAGGGCGCGAGGTGCGCCTCGAAGAAGGCGCGCTGCTGCGCGAGCGGACGCGGCGCGACGCCGGGCGCGCCGGCGACCAGCAGCCCCATTGCTTCGCACAGCATTCCGACATGATCCTCCATTTTCGCGATACCGTCTCGGCGCACGAGCCGAGCTGTCCCAACGCTGACCGTACGTCGGCGAGCGTGTTGCCGTCTCCGACGGTGTGCGACACGTCAGTCTCGCGCCGTGCAGCGAGGAGTCGTTCACCGTCGTCGGAGCTCCCGGGCAACAGCAGCGCGGCGGTCAACGCGTAGAGAGCCGCGCGGCCCTCTTCGTGCGGCGTGACACGAGACGGTGACATGGTGTTTAGCCGTGTTCGCCCTGCAGGATGGCTTCGGTGTACTGGGATCTGACTTCCCCGCTGGCGTAGCAAGCGGCGTTCCCGTTGCGTCGGCCCGTGCCGCGAACGGCACTGGCGCGATGGGCGGTGCGAGAAATTCCTTGGTCGGCAGCGCGATGGCCGACACGCATGGTAGACCGAGGGAAAAGTTACCGGGAAATAGTGCGACGCATCACTTGCGACGGTCGCAAAAGGCGCGTGGCACGGTCGTCTCAAAAGCACGAGGAAGCCTGACAGCCGAAGGACGCATCGTGGCCCTTTCGACGAGTTTGATAGAGTGCGGGCAACGCATAGCCAAGGAGGAGGACCGACATGCCGAACATCGGAAGCGTACTCAAGGAAGAAATCGTCAGGCTTTCCCGCCGGGAGAGCCGAAGCCAGGTCGACTCGACAAGGAAGGCGACAATGCGGCACCGCCGCGAGATTGCGGCGCTGAAACGGGACGTCGTGCAACTCGAACGCCAAGTCGCCCTGCTGTCGCGCAAGGTCCTTGCCGCACCAGCCGTCGTGGCGGCTGATAACCGCGGCAAATCTGCGCGCTTCAGCGCGAAGAAACTTCGTGGGCATCGCGAACGCCTTGGGCTTTCGGCTGACGACTTCGGCAAGCTGCTGGGTGTGAGTGCGCAATCCATCTACAACTGGGAGCAGGAAAAGGCCCGCCCGCGCGCAGAGCTGCTGGCGAAGGTCGCCGCCCTACGCGGAATCGGGAAGCGCGACGCGAAATCACGCTTGGAGCGGCTCGTCGCAGCAACGAAGAGGACGAGCGCCAAGCGTTAGCAGCTTGCCCGAGAACGCGGGTTGTCACGAGCGCCATCCATTGCGCTTCACCGAAGATGAAACAGGAACGCGCTATGGACAATAATCTCCGATGTGCGGTTGCAGGACATGACACGCTGGGCGAAACGCCCCTGTGGTGCGCACAGACCCAGTCGTTGCTTTGGCTGGACATCGATGGTGGGCGCGTGCAACGTTTTCATCCGGAGACGGGGCGGCATGACGTGTTCACCTTCGACGCGGAATTTGCTGGAAGCCTTGCCCTCGCCGACGAGGCCGGCTGCTTCCTCGTCGGACTCGATCTCGCACTCTTCATATTCGACGTCGCGACGGGAGAACAGCGGCTTCTCTGTCAAGTCGAACCGCAGGGCACGGACAACCGGCTGAACGATGGTCGGTGCGATGCCCACGGCCGGCTTTGGGTCGGAACGATGGACAACCAGCTGTCGCGACCGAACGGTTCTTTCTATCGGATCGATCCAGATGGCGCGATCCATCGGCAATTCACGGACATCATCGTATCCAACACCGTGGCTTTCTCGCCGCGGCAGGACACGCTCTACTTCTCCGATACCCGGAAGTTCAAGACGTGGAAGTTCCCCTTCGATCCGGAACGCGGAACGCTCGGTGACAGAACCATCTTTGTCGATCACACGGTAACGCGTGATCGTCCGGATGGCGCCTGCGTAGACTCCGACGGCTTCGTCTGGACCGCGATCTTCGGGGGTGGCCGTGTCGTGCGCTTCTCCCCGGCAGGAGCAGTCGACTGCGTGATCGAGCTACCGGTAACGAATCCCACCTGCACCTGTCTCGGGGGTCCTGACCTGAAAACGCTCTACGTCACGACTGCGCGGAAGTTTCTGACTCGCCGACAGCTTCGTCAGGAGCCGCTCGCCGGATCCGTGCTGGCCATCGGTGTAAGTGTTCCCGGCCTTCCCGAGCATCGATTTCGATTGCGCGGCACCTAATTTGGGCGATTAACCCTTGTTAGACTGTCGTTCGAAGATCCTAGCTGACATCAAAATCCCCTCCGCCTTCGCTGGCGTGGCTCACGCAGTACAAGCAATGAGCCGGAGGTGAAGATCACGCCAAAGGGCAAGGCATTCCTCGCTGAGGCGCGCGCACGGAAGGAGGCGAAGTATGGGAAGCTATTTGCTAAGAAATTGAGCAAGGGGTCCTGACAAAAACCGTCGTTTTAGCGTCAGTGGCTGCGCCGGCTCCGGGCGTCCCGAGAGCGCCCTGCGCCACTTTGATCAAGACCAACGCGCGCTCGCGGGGCATCGCTGCGATGGCGAGGTGCTGGCAATGATTCCACGGAATCGAGGGAGACGCGCTACGGGTCTGGCGCGCCGGCCGGCTCGAGCATCCGAAAATAATGATCGCGCCGGCAAGGCGGCGTTCGGCCAAGGCCCTACCCGTTCGGGTGGGACCACGCCCGCGAGTGCGCTGACGCACCGATCGGGAAGGCACTCCCCGCGCCACACTTACGTTATGACCATCGATCTCACGGTTGTGAAGAATGCACTCGAAGAGCTCACCGACATCGAGCTCCAGGCGCTCGCGACCGCCACTGACGAGGCGCCGCAGATCGCGCCCGGCTTGATAGCGTGGATCGACGGGGCGTGCCATTGGGAGATGAACCGGCGAACGGGAAGAGACTACGGGCTGCAGCCGCCCGAGGCGGCGACCGATCCGTCGGAGGACGCTGCTAGCATCAACGCTGTGGACGCAATGCGCGAGTCATTCACGAGCAGCGGCTTCGCGCCGGCCGCGCTCAAGTTCTTCGATGCGCTGCTGAAGCTACTGAGCGGCGGCCGCAAGCATTAACACCTTTGCGGGCGTACAGAAAACAACAAGCCCGGCCGCAGCGGTGCTCATATGGGCAGGCAATCAGTTACTGCCTGCGACGCGAGGAGCCGAGTCCGGCGACTCGCACTCTTAGCAACTGGGCACAGGAACTATCTGTTTGGTAAAAGTCCAATCCTTAATATCTACCACTCCGTTGTGGTCGACATCGGCCCTTGGGTCGAAGCCTGGTTGGCCAAGGCGTTTGCCGAAGGAGGCTTTCGCGATGGCGAGATCCTTGCAATCTGCAACCGCATCCCCGTTCAGGTCTGCAGACCTCGGCAGGCCGATGACGGTGCCTTCGCGACGCGAATCGGCCGCACCGTACTGATACGCGGTAACAGGATCGACGAGCACCGCCTGGACGGAGCCGATTTCGCCCCCCGGTGTCGTGATGCTCACCGTGTAGCCAAGCGTGCGCAGGCCGTCGATCGTGGACTGCGGGAAGCCCGGCTCCATCGAGATTGCGCTCGCCGTGCTCGTGATCGACAAGCGCGGCGCGTTGATTGCGTCCTGCAGTGTCATCTTGTGGTCGATGAGATTCAGCGTCACGTTCAGCACCGAATTGATGATGGTCGCCCCACCTGGCGAGCCGTACGCGACCAGCGGTTCCCCTTCCGGGGTGAAGATCATCGTCGGCGACATGCTGCTGCGCGGGCGCTTGTTGGGCTGCACGTCGTTGTAGCCCGGGCTGCCTGTATACGGGTTTATCGACGGCGCCGTATTGAAGTCGGTGAGCTCGTTGTTGAGCAGGAAGCCGAAATTGTGGAACGTTCCATCGTCGTTCTTGTACCCGGCAAAAACGCCGATGCCGTGCGAGGACTCGATGGTGTTGGTGTACGTCACTATGTTGCCCCACTTGTCGACAACCGCGTAATGAGTCGTCGTTTCGCCCGGGCCGGTGACAGGCTCGGCCACCGCCAGGCGGGTGCCCGTGCTCAGGCCGGCGGTCTCGTAGGGACGCGGATCGCCAGGTGTCGGATTCGGGTTGATACGCGCGCCAGGGACGATTAATGCGCTGCGCTCGCCAACGTAGGTCGCGTTGAGAAGGCCCTTGGCGGGGACCGCTACGAAATCGGGGTCACCCATCCAGATAGAGCGATCGGCGAAGGCAACGCGCATGGCATCGGCCATGACATTTGTCGTCTTGAGCGAGCCGAAACCGTAGCCCTGCGATGCATCGCCGAGCGGGAACCGCTCGAGCATCTTCAACATCTGAATGATCGTCAGACCGCCTGATGTGGGTGGGGCGACGGACTTGATCAGATAACCGCGGTAAGTCCCGACGACTGGCGCGCGGACGATGGCCTGGTAGTTTTCCAAGTCCGCATACGTCATGGTGCCGCCCTTGCCATTTGGAGCCTGCGGGCGGTTGAATTTCTGACCTTCGACGATACCCTTGGCAATGTCGCACCCCTTCGCGGGGATCAGCTTGTAGAAGCAGTCCGGCCCATTGGCGGCAATGAGCCGGAACGTCTGTGCGAGCGGCTTGTTTTGCACCAGCGAGCCGACAGGGGCGGGTTGGCCGCCCGGGCAAAAGTAGGCCGCGGCCTCTGGCGAGTTGGTGGACCGGCCGCCATTGCTGCAGCTCACCGCCGTGTATCGAGGCGTCGCGGCGAAGCCCTCGTCCGCGAGTTTGATTGCGGGCTGAATCACATCGGACAAATTCAGGTTGCCGTAGCGCTCGAGTGCGAGCGCCGTTCCGCGTACCATGCCCGGCACGCCCACTGCCACACCCTGCAGCGTCGCGTTCGGCACACCTACGAACATGTCAGGCGTCGCACCTGCGGGCGCCTTTTCGCGCGTGTCGATGAAGAACGTTTCGTGTGTGGCAGCCAGGTAGATCATCATGAAGCCGCCGCCGCCGACACCCGCGGACTGCGGTTCGACCACGTTAAGCGCGTAGGTGATTGCGACGGCCGCGTCGATCGCGTTGCCACCCTGCTCGAGGATCTTGGCACCTGCTTCCGCTCCGTACGGATTGGCCACCGCCACCACCCCCTCGCGAAATGCCATTCCCGCCGGAGCCAGCGACGCCTGCGGAGTCAACATCTCTGTCGTCTGGACACCGTTGTCGGCGTGGGCCGATACGGTAACGGCGGCTGCAAGCAGCGCGGCAGCCGACCAGACCGGCAGGTGCCCTAGATGGTTCGACGCATGCATATTCATTACCTTTGCTTTGGATTTGAAAGGGAAGGTCTACGTGAGGCGCCCTCACGAGTGCGGAGTCGAGCTCACGCTTGCAGTCCGGAACACTAACGCGGACAGGGCTGCATTTCAACCAAGGAATGAAAACAAGGGGGCGAAACGAAAGCCCGTGGCTCGACGGCGTGCAGCCATTGCATCACAACAAGGCGACTGCTTCCATCGTATGGCTGCTATCGGGGCTTCGCTAAACGGCTGCAGTCGGCCGCGAGTTGCCTTTGCCCGCAGTCGACCATAGTTCCTCGCGGCTGGGAACGGCTTCAAATCCGGATGTCGAGTGCAACATCGGCGGTTGCACGCTGTCAGTGGCCTGAACGAGCCAGGTCCGCAGCGCACGATCGAGTGATCACCGACTCTAATTACCTCGGAGCAATTTCACAGGAGGCATAGCCATGAGTGCTGCGCGTGCAATGCAGGTGTCCCGCCCTGGCGGGCCGTTTGAATTGGTGGAGTGCGGGATTCCGCAGCCGGGGCCGCGGCAAGTTCGGATCAAGGTTCAAGCTTGCGGCTTGTGCCACAGCGATTCGCTCACCAAAGAAGGCCATTGGCCGGGAATCACGTATCCGCGCGTCCCCGGGCACGAGATCGCCGGACTCGTCGATGCCGTCGGTACCGAGGTTCCACGGTGGAAGCCCGGGCAGCGCGTCGGAGTCGGTTGGCTAGGGAGCTATTGCGGTTACTGTGACTCATGCCGGCGCGGCAGCTTCGTGACCTGCGCCAATCAGCTGATTTCCGGCATAACGATGGATGGTGGTTACCAGGACTACGTTCTGGTGCCTTTCGAAGGCTTGGCTCTCATCCCGGACGACTTGAGCCCGATCGACGCTGGCCCGCTGATGTGCGCAGGGATCACCACGTTCAACTCGTTGCGTAACAGTGGTGCGCGGGCGGGGGACACCGTCGCCGTCCTTGGGATCGGCGGACTCGGACACCTCGGCGTGCAGTTCGCCTCGAAGATGGGCTTCCGCACCATCGCGATTGCCCGCGGCAAAGACAAGGAGCCTCTCGCTCGCCAGCTCGGCGCCCATCATTACATCGATAGCCAGACGAGCAATGTCTCCGAAGCCCTGCAGAAGCTTGGCGGCGCGCAGATCGTCCTGGCGACGGCGACGAGCTCGGACGCCATGGCTGCGACGTTGGGCGGGCTCGCGCTCGATGGACGCCTCATCGTGCTTGGTGCGGATCACAAGCCAATGCAGCTCGTCACCGCCAGCCTGATCGGTCGCCGCACGGGAATCCGTGGCTGGCCCTCGGGCAGCTCGATCGACTCGGAGGACACCATGCGTTTCAGCGCTATGACGGGCGTCCGCCCGATGACGGAAGCCTTTCCGCTCGAAAGGGCGAACGAGGCCTACGAGCGCATGATGAGCAACCAGGCGCGCTTCCGGGTCGTGATCACAACGGGGAGCTAATGCCAATCATGAAACCGACGCGCAACACGGACTCCGCGCCCGGCGACTGGTATATCGATACCGCATGCATCGATTGCGGCGCGTCGCGCCATGTGGCCCCTGGTCTCATCGTCGCGCGACATGGCAAGAGCGTCTTTGCGCACCAGCCGACGACGCCCGAGGAGCGACTTGCCGCGTGGCGCGCCGTGCTCGTGTGTCCGACCGCGTCGGTGCGTAGTGAATCGAAGCAGCCGCGGCCGGGCGCCGGAATCTTTCCTCAGGAGATCACCGAGGGCGTGTGGCGCTGCGGATTCAATGCGCGCTCGTCCTTCGGGGCGCACTCCTATTTCATCCTCCGCCCGAGCGGCAATCTCCTTGTCGATTCGCCGCGCTTTGCCGCAGAGCTCTTCAAGTGGTTCGAGGACGCCGGTGGTGTCGCCCACATCCTTCTCTCGCACCAAGACGATGTTGCGGACGCAGGCAAGTACGCCGAGCGGTTTGGCAGTCGCGTTTGGATCCATCGCGACGACAGCTCTGCCGCACCCTATGCGACTGACCTCCTCGAGGGCGAGTCTGCGCGCACGCTCGTGCCGGGCCTCGTCGCTATCCCGGTGCCCGGACACACGCGTGGCAGCGTGTCATACCTGCTGGAGGATCATGTGCTGTTCGCGGGCGACTCGCTCGCGTGGAGCATGGGGGAGCAAGACCTCGTCGCCTTTCGCGACGCGTGCTGGTATTCATGGAGGGCGCTGACGGCGTCGCTCGCGAAGCTTGCCGATTATCGCTTCGAGTGGCTGTTGCCTGGCCACGGGTGGCCGGCACATCTGGCTGCGGACGACATGAATGCGCGGCTGCGCGCGCTCGTCATCCGCATGGGCGAAGACCCGAGCACCTGAAAGCGACACGTGTCCGACTTCGCATTGCGCGCCTTGCGCGCAAAGGGCGCCGCGGACATTCAGGACGGAGTCGAAAACAATCCGAAGGATTCAGCTCTTGCTCAGACACAAAGCGTGCAGATGACGGAAATCTACCGCAACGGTCCGCTTACAGAGATCGTGCGTCCGACGCGCGTTAACCATTCTCTAGAAACATTCGGCTGCGAACGCATAATGCACGAAGAAGAGTCCGATCGTAGATTGCCGCCCCGCATTGAGTTCGCGGATCGAATGGGCTACGTCGCCGCCTCCGCGGAGCTGCCCAATGTGGTGGCGGTGCGCGCGCATCTGGGCTGGGGCACCGGCAACGCGCTGAGGCGTTTCGCGAAGCGTCCGGACCTCCTGACCGACTCGGCATGGCGGAATGGGGTAGGCACGCTCCAGCGCCATGGCTTCAAGTGCGTGATCGAGCTCTTTGCCCCGCAGCTTCGCGACTTGGTCGGCGTCGTCCGCCTCTATCCGGATATCGGCTTCACGATCGCTGTCATGGGATGGCCGCTGGATCTTGGAGAGGCGGGCCACGTGTAGTGGCGACACGAATTGGCGGTGCTAAGGCACTGCAGGGGCATGGCCGCCGCCTGGTTCAAGCCGCGTCAACAGCCAGTCCAGCGCGCGACACGCGCCACCAGCCGATCACCGCCACCACGGCGCGTCGGCGCTTGCCGCAACTTCGTCGAGCGCGCTTTCGGTCGATACGCGCAGATGCGCCAGGTAGCTCAGCCAGAGCGTCGCCCACGACAGTCCCATCAACCATGCGAGCACGTTGGCGTCGGCGCGGCGCGCATCGAGGCAACCCGCCGTGGCGGCGGCGATCTCGGCGCGGCGACTTCCGGAACCGGAAACCATATCTAAATCCTCCATCAACACACGTAGTTCACGATTGGATGCGCGGCGCGGATGGTCGAGCCTGCCCGCCATTTCGTCGAGCGACTCGTACAGCGAGCGTGCCGTTTCGGCAACGCGCCGCGCAGCGGCGGGACAACCGTCGACGCCATATCCCGCATGTCGTAGCGCCGTGAGCGTATCGTCGGCAACGCCGATCGAGATCGGCATCCGTACCAGCGACACCCACATCGCGAGCGGCACACGCTTCTGCCCACGTTCGCCAGCATAGGCCGCGAGCGCCTCTTCAACGCGCTGGCGGGCACGAAGACTGGCCTGTTTCGCAAACTCGACGCAGGCCGCATCGCCGGTGCCGAGCAGGAAGTCGAACGAAGCGCGCGTCAATGCATTGACGGCGCGAACATGGAGTGCAACCTCGGCACGCAGTGCGGCAGACGCACCCTTGGGCCACATCAGCAGCGATGCGGCAAGTGCCGCGAGCGCACCTACAGTCACCGCCTCCAGTCTGACGGCGCCCGTGTGCCAACCTTCTGGCACCATCAGGTTGAACAACAGCACCACAAGGAGCGCGAACATCGTCTGGCCCGCGCCGAGCGAAATCGCGCCCGGGGCATAGGCGGCGAGGAACACCGCTATAGGAAGGGCCATCCATATCAGCGGGGCGTGCGCACCAATGGCCAGCGTCGCCGCGGTCGCGAGGAGAAAGCCGGCGAGAGTGCCGATCACCGCACTGACGACGGTCGTACCCGTCGTCGCCACGTTGGACCGGAGAACGGTGAGCGTCGCGAGCACCACCCAGAAAGCGTGCTCGATGCCACTGATCTTTGCGATCAGCACTGACAGCGCCAGCGCCGCGCCGGCGCGCAGGCTGTTGCGAAACCATACGGCCTGAAGCGTCAAATGCGGCACCAACAAGCGCCGGGCGCGGCGCAACGCGCCCTCGGGAGCGATTGGCTCGACCATGCCAAAGTCATCGCCGACGACGCGGGCCGTTCGGTCGGTCAGCACGATGGCATTGGCGGCCATCGCCAGGGTGACGAAGGACATCACTCGAGCGGGGAAGGCGGCCTCGATCGCCGCCACTACCGCGGTCGCCGGCGCATTCGCGGCGACCGCTGCCTCGGTCGCCGCATCAAGGATCTGCAGGTGTCGATGGCGCGCGCCGACGAGCGCCTGGAGGTCGGGCGGAACGCCGGGACGACCGTCCACGCAGCCTTCGAGCACATCGGCCACCGCATCGAGTGTCGTGGCGATGGCGACGGCAAGCCCGCGGTCGTCGTCGCTCATCCGGGGACCTGCCGGCATCGCCGCCGCAAAGCGCCAACCCTGGCTGAGGTCGTCGAAGAGACCGAGCAGCGCTCGCTGATGGTTGATCGGACCGATCGGACGGAAGCCCAGCATGCCGTGCGCCGCGATCGCCCGATCGATCGCCGCCTTGGCATCGTCGACATACCTTCCCGGCCTATCGCCCGTCGCGGCGGTCCGCGCGATCGCGGCCAGAGCGCGAACCGCCTCCACCAGTCGCAGGTAAAGATCGCGCCGCTCGTGCCGCGGCCACAACAATGCGGTTGCCATCGCCGCGCATGCGCATGCCACGATCCATCCGCCCAACCGGCCCGGAACAGCATCGCTGCCGGCCGGGACCATGACGGCGAGCACGAACATCAGGATCGCCGTGTTGTTGCCGAGCGCGAACTGGCCGCCCAGTGCCGCGGAAAATTGCAACGCTGCGCCGATAACCGCCATGGCGACGACCGCTTGCCACAAGGTATTCGAAAGAGCCGTGCCAATGACGATCATTACACTGCCTAGCAGCATCAAAACGAGGTAGGCGACGAACCGCGATCGATGCGGGCCAACAAAATCGGCCATCGCCAGCGTGCTGAATGAACCGAACGCGGCGAACAGGGCGAACTGCGGATTTGCCAACCCGTGCAGCCCCAAAGCGAACGCCAGCGGCAACACCAGGGCGACGCGCAGCGCCCGATGCAATACGGTTCGATCGGGGTCGCGCGGAAGCTCGAGCAGGACGGCAAGCATCGCGCGAGCATGCCCGCCGCCCCACGCGCAGTCCAGTGCCATGGGGTTGTTCTGCCGGGATCCACGGCACAGGGCAACGGGAGTTAAACTTATGGTTGCCCATCGCCCGTTACACCGGCGTCTCCGACACCAATCCAGCGCCGACGACCATGAAGGGTTGGATCACAGGGTGACGGGCCAGGACTTATCGCAATAATCGAGGGAGTGCCATGAAACGTACCTTGCTTGTCGGTTGCTTCTTGGCGTTGGCCGCGTTGAGCTCGGCCAGTGCCGCGGATTGCATCAAGAATCAGAACGGAGATGTGGTGTGTGGAAAAGGACAGTGCGCAATCGATCAGTACGGCAAGGTGTTCTGTGCCAAGGAGGGAGGCGGCGCACTAAAGGATCAGTACGGGAACGTCAAGTGCGGGCTCGGATACTGCGCCATCGACGATATGGGCCAGGTGCAGTGCTCAACCCAGCCGGGCGGGAGCGCCGCGACTGATTCCTATGGCAAGGTGAAGTGTCTCGGCAGCTGCCAGGCGGCATCACAACAATTCTGCGAAGCGGGCCGCTAAGGCTCCGCTAAGGCGCTCCGTTCAGGGCTCGCGCGATTTCCTCGGTTGCGGTCTGGGCCTCCGGAACGATGCCCCGCATCTGCAGAAAACCGTGCACCATGCCCTCGGCACAGATGTAATGCGCCGGAACTCCCGCATTCCTGAGGCGCTGCGCATACGCTTCCGCTTCGTCGCGCAGCGTATCGTATTCCGCGGCGATGATCAGCGCGGGCGGCAGGCCAGATAGATCCTGCGCGAAGATGGGGGAAACGCGCGGATCACGCGGGTCGCACGCGTCGCCACCATAGGTCCGGTAGTACCACGCCAAGTCCTCGCGCGGCACCAGGCATTCCGTGGATGGCATGGCCGTGGACGGAAACGAGAGGGTGAAGTCGACCACGGGCTGCAGAAGTACTTGACGGCGAATCACGAATTGCGGACTTGATCGCAAGCGCAGGCAGGTTACCGCCGCCAGATTCCCTCCTGCACTTTCCCCGCATATGACGATGGCGCCCGGCGCACCTCCCAGTTCCGCGGCATGGCTCCGCACCCAGACGGTGGCGGCGATCGCATCGTCGAGCGCTGCAGGAAAGCGATGTTCGGGCGCTAGGCGGTAGTCGATCGACAGAACTAAGTGTCGGCTGACGCAGGCGAGATTGCGACAGAATGCGTCGCTCTCTTCGATTCCGCCCTTTACGTACCCGCCGCCATGCAAATAAAGAATGATGGGGCACGGATCAGGACTGTCCGGTGCGTAAAGGCGCGTCGGAATCGGAGCAGCCGGGCCGGGAATCGCCACGTCTTCGATGCGACGTAGCGGAACCAATTCGCCGGTCATGGCCGGTGTCCAGAGATTGCGGAATGCCTGACGAACCCCCGTGATCGGCAGCATCCATTGCGGCGTGGGCGTATGTGCCAGTTTGGCTTCGATCAGTTGCTTCAATGCGGGGTTGAGCGCCATTGCTTCTAGCCGGTAGGTGGAATAGTGATCAGCCTCATGATCCGTCTCCATCGCGTGCACATCACGGCATCGCCATGGCCCGGCATCGTAACAGGGTCAGGCAGCATTCCGTCCATCGTAGTGACCCTATATACCCGTCAGCCGTGAAACCGGATTTGGCGATTCTCGCGTATCCTTTCGCGAACCGATGACGACCCGCTAATTTTTCGAGTGAGGAGGAGACCTCGTATGGCACATAGCAGCGTGGTCATCAACGTCCGGCGATTTGCGCCCGCCGCACTGGCTGGGTTGATGCTGTTCGTCGGCATCAGCTCTGCGCCATCGAGGGGCGCTACGACCGCGTTGGCGGTAAGCGGCAACCCGGCCTACGCCGCAACGCTCCACACGCAGATCGAGAGCGTGATGAAGGCCAACGTGATCCCAGGGGCGATCGTGTTCATCAAGTCGCGAGACAAAGGTGACTGGCGAGCCACGCTCGGCACTGGCGAGATCGGCAAGACCGCGCCGCTCTCAATGAACGACTCGGTGCGCATTGGCAGCAATACCAAGACCATGACATCGACGGTGATTCTGCAGTTGGTGCAGGAAGGGAAGCTCAAGCTCAGCGATCCGATCTCGAAATTCCGCCCCGAAGTGCCGAACGGTCAGAACATCACCATCGAGCATCTGGCGACGATGCGTAGCGGCCTCTACAGCTACACCTTCGACCTTGGGTTCAACGAAACTCTCGACAAGGATCCACAGAAGGCCTGGACGCCGGACGAGCTCCTGAAGATCGCGTTCTCCCATCCCTCGAACGGCCCGCCCGGAAAGACGTTCGACTACTGCAACACAAACATCGTGCTGCTTGGGCTCGTCATCGAGCGGCTCACCGGTACGTCCGCGCGCGATGCGTTCCAGAAGCGGATCTTCGAGCCCCTCAAGCTCACCCACACGCAATTGCCGGCGGCCAACGATTCGTCGATCCCCGATCCGCATCCGCAGGGCTACCAGTTCCTCAGCAACGTCGCGACGATCGACAACTACGCGGTGCCGCCGGCGCAATTGCCGGCGGCGCTGAACGGCACGCTCAGCCCCCTCAACCAGACGAACGCCAATCCCTCGTGGGCGTGGACCGCGGGTGGAGGCATCTCAACGGCGGAGGATCTTGCGGTGTACGTGAGAGCGTTGGTGGACGGCGGGCTGCTGGACCCGGCGACCCAGAAAATCCGTCTCGACAGCCTCGTGCCGACGAATCCGAACAACCCAATGGCGGCTGCGTACGGGATCGGTATCGCACGGTTCGGCCCCTGGCTCATCGGCCACGACGGCCAGATCCCCGGCTATTCGACTGTGATGGTCCACGACCCGAAGGCCGACAATACGGTCATCATCCTCACGAATCTGGCGGCGGTGCCTGCCAGCGGCGAGGGTTCGGCGTTGCAGATCCTGAAGGTCGTCATTCCCGCGCTGTATGGAAGCGCGGCGGACGTTCCCAGTGGTGATCCTGCCGCGGTCCCCGGCGCGACCACCGGAAGCAGCACCGGCACAACGAAGGTCAAGTAGCGGCGAGCGGTATTTGTTGGGCGACAAGCTGCGATGTCTCGCCGTGCCGCCACCACCACGCGGTGCCGCTCGCGACCAACGAGCGCGCCTACGGCGAGATTGCGCATCGCAGTCTTGTAGTCTAGCGCGTATCACGTGCCGTCGCGCGCGGCCGCCCGAACATCATCAGTCCTACCGCGCCGACGAACGCGAGCAGGGCACCAGAAAGCAGGATCACATTAAGCGCGTGTGCATCGCTCGGCGCAGCTTCGGCTGAGCCCGCGACGAGCTCGCACGCAGCCGCAGCGATCGCGACACCGACCGCGGCAAGCATCACGAACGAAGTCAGCGTGATGCCGGACGCCGCGCCGGCGTGGTCCGCGGGCACGACCGCCTGGGTAGCGACTTGCGTCAACGCCCATGCGAGCCCGAGGCCAAGGCCCGTCAGGAAGAACAGCGGTGTGTAAAGCCAGAGCGACGTTGCGGTCGTCAAGCCCACGACGCCGGCGGTGCTGATCAGCATCCCGATCGCCATCATACGATCCGCGGAGAATTTCTCCGCGAGTCTTCCCGAGTAGAAGCTCGCTCCGCCAGCGCCGGCCGACAGCGCGAGGAACACGAGTCCCGAATTGAAGGGCGACATGCCCCGTACCTGCTGAAGGTAGAACGCCGAGAACACCGCGACCAGGCAGAAGACCAGATTGGACAGCGAGCCCGCGATCACGACGGCGTCGAACGCGCGGTTGCGGAACAACGACAGCGAGATGAGCGGCGAGCGTGCCCGTCCCTCGATCACCGCGAACAGCGCCAGCAGGAGGACGCCGCCGACAAGCGTGCCGACCGTCACCAACGACGTCCATCCCCACGCCTCGCCCCGATCGAACGCAAGGCTGATGCATATGAGACCGCCCGTGACCGTAAGCGTGCCGGGAATGTCAATGTGGCGGTCGGCGTTCTCGTCGCGCGTCTCCTTCACGTATCGCATCATCAGGTAGATCGCAACCACGCAGAAGGGAATATTGATGAAGAAAACGCCCCGCCAGCTGAAGAATTCCGAGAATGTGCCGCCAACAAAAGGTCCCAGCGCCTGCCCGATCGACTGTACACCTAGCACGACGCCGATCGCGCGCGCCTGTCGCGCGCCCGTGAACGTGCTCGACACAACGGCGATCGCCACGGGGAAGATGAGCGCAGCGCCGATGCCCTGGAACACGCGCGCAATGATGAGATAGAGCTCGCCGGGCGCGGTGCCGCAGACGAGCGACACGATGCCGAAGATGGCAAGCCCGATTACGATGACCAGGCGTCGGCCGAAGATGTCGGCAAGGCGCCCGGCCGTCACCATCAGCGCGCCGATCGACAGCATGTAGCCGCTCACCACCCACTGGAGGTCGGTTGAAGCGACATTGAAGTGCTTCGCGATCGACGGAATCGCGAGGTTCAGCGCGAACCAGTCCATCTGCACGATCAGCATCGAGATCGCGCACGCAGTGATGACGAGAATGTCTTGACGCGAGAAGCCGAGCTCCCCCGATTCGGTCACAGCACTTCCCCCTTGCATCGTGGGAGGATACCGGTGGAATGCGCGCTAAGCTATGCCAGAAAGGTCCGGGCTGCCGCGGCCAATATCGGAGGAGTACACGGGTCAGTTCAATAAATCTAGGGAAACGTCGACGCTTCACGCATGGGTGCGAACTGATCGTTAGAATGACGTCGTACAAGGACGCCGGTGCAGCAGCAGAAAGGCTGCTCGACCAGTTCAAAGGTACCCATCTTGCCAACGGGTCGAAAACCTGGTCGCAGATGTTCGCGAACGCGCCGGCACTATCCGACACACTATGGGCCAGCGACCCTTCGTACTGGCAGACGATTCGCACTGCCACTGTCGATGGCGGCAAAGCCGCGCTGCTGGCGCGTGGACCGACGGGCATGCGGACATGGTTGTACGATGGTTCGGCGTTCGCAAGCCGAAACCTCACGGCAACTTCCCAACGCTCGACTCCGCGTCATACCAGGCCATCAACAATTTTATGACGTTCCGTGTGCGCGAGCTCTATACGGGACCGTCCGATGCGACTTCGCACACGACGGCGACCACCGCGAGCGCCATCATCCATGCCAACCAGGGTTGCACCGACGAGCCCAAGGCGGTCCGCCGCAGTATGCGACTTGTGATCCGCTGCCCGGAACGCAAAACCCCGCGTACACGAATACAGTGAATCAACTCATCAAGGAGCTGTGGTACGCCGGCAACGTCGTCGATCACTTTACGACGCTACAGACGATGCAGACGCAACTCTTCGTCGCGACCGGTACGGAGCTTCCTGCAATCGATAAAAACCTGCAGATCCCCGAAGCCAGCGACGAGTCGGCAGCGATGAACTGGTTCAGTCTGTTCGACGGCATCCTCTTCCTGGCAGGCGATGTCCCCGAGTTTGGCCCCGAAATTACGATCGCCGCCGACGCCTTTTCATCGCTGTTGAGTGGGCTGCCGCTCTTCAGCAGCCGCAGATGGCGATGAACCTTGAGCAGAAGTACGCGGATATCCTCAACACCGTGACCAACATACAGCAGGCGGCCCAATCAACGACGCTGGCTCGCAAGCATCAGGTGCTCGGCGACTACGCCCTGCTCGGCAGCGTCGGTCAGCTCGTCGGGTCACGCATCTGGCGGCTCAACGAACTCGGTTATCAGAGCGTCTCGCGCCAAGGCTTCACGACCTGGGTCATGCAGGCATTGTTGCCGTCAATATGGGATCAGTTCCGGGTTACCGGCTGCGATAATCAGCTCGAAGTGACTTGCGCTCCCCCTCCAAACGGACCGAACATGCAGTCGTACGGTGGCGGCAACTTCACTGGCGTTCTCCCCAAGCAGTCGCCCTGCAGTCAGGCGTGCGGCAAGCACGCCTGCGTCACGATCTGCTCATGGACGGACCTTTCGCCCGACGCGGCCCATCTGGTCTTCGCCCCCATCGCCACGAAATGCACTTATTCGCCCGGTGACGGCGGTTCATGGATCTATCCGGCGAACGGCACACCGGGCGGTTGTTCACTCGGGGCTGCGAGTGCCCTGTTTAGCAACTCTGGCGGCTGGAAGCTGCAGACCAACCAGATCAATGTAGGTGGAGGAACGGTCGGCGCGACGATCACCGGCGGGAGCGCCGCGGTCAACTTGAACGACGTGCTGCTGCACCCTCAGCTTCGGCTGCAGATGTTCGGTCCGCTCAAGGCTCCGATCGATCTTCGTACCACGCGATTGCAAGTGAACCGATTGCTCCGCGAAATCGGCGGCTCCGAAGAACTGGTCAAGGATTCGATTGGCAACGCTTTCATCCCACTTGCTTTGCTGCCGCAGCAAGCTACCGAGGCACAGGCGGTATTCGAGACGTTGCCCGGGCAAACACCTCGCATGAGCGCGATCGTCCAATCCAAGCCAGGGGTCGCCGTAGGTTTCGATTTGACAGTAGACAGCGCGTCCATAGCTGATCCCCAGCTTTGCGTCGGCACGCCGCCGACCACCGCTCGACTACACGTGCTCTTGCAGGTTTCCGGAGGCGGTTTGCCGCAACCTGTCAACTTCGAGCAGGTCGAGGACTGGGAATGCGTCACCGATGCGCAGGGAACACTAAGGATGTTGCGTCCTGCCGGGACTCCAGCATGGAGGCTCAATTTCCAGCCATAGCGGGCCCGCTCACCGGAAAGTTCCGGCACGACCGCCACCGGCGGGTTGTGGCCGAAGGCGCAGAACCGGCGGCTCCCAGCTCCTCCGGGACCGCCTTCCGCGAAACCTAGCCTTCCATGGACTTCAGTGGCATTACCTCAATTGTCGCCTGCGGGATGCCGAAATGCGGATGGTCCACGAACATCTTCGCCGCCTCATCGGCAGAGTTCGCCTGGACGACCTGATACATCATGATGTCGTTGCGTGCATCCTTCACGCCCGATGAGGACACGACTTTGGGCTTTCCGGCGCCAGCGCCCTTGTCAGTAAACTTGCTGGCGTTCGCGCTCATCCATTTTTTCCACGCGTCCATCATCTTGGTCTCGTCGGGCTTGCGCTCCTGCTCGGGCTTCTTCATCCATTCATCGATGACCGCATTGGGCGCCTTGTAAAGAACTAGAAACTTGTCCATCGTTGCCTCCGTGGTGAGCTCTATGTGAGCCGTGAACTGCTATTGTCGGCGAGGCAGGGGCGGTCGCCAAGCCTACGTGATTGAAGCCGGTCATCAAAGCGGCGCCAGCCACCGATACGCAGCACCCTCGAAGTCAGCGCAGCTTGCCAGATCGGTAAAGCTCAGCTCGCGAACGCCACGCACGCGCGGCTAGCATACCAGGTGGCCGCTTTAAAGTTTACGCGCCCAAGTCCGCTTATGGCCCGTGACCTAGACAAATTAATCCAAACCCCAACAGGCCCGGCAGGTTCCATTGAAGCCGCGACGCGTTGACAGGCAACCGCGGCATTCCTCTTGCTCCGACAGGAGCGATATGATCGCGGAAAGATGGAAAAACGCCGGCCCACGATACTGATTCTGTTGAGCCTCGCGGCATCGCTGATAGCCGGGTACAGCGGCGCGAGTTGGTATCTGTGGGCGAAGCAACGAGAGTTGATCTTCTTCCCAAGCCGGGACGTGCAGCGAACGCCCGGTGCTCTCCAGTTGCAATACGAGGAAGTATGGCTGCCCGTGGCCGGGAGCAAGTCCACAGTGATGAATGGCTGGTGGCTGCGCTCAGACGATGCCGCCGCGCCAGCACTTCTGTACCTTCATGGTAATGATCTGAATATCGCCGGCAACATCGACCGTGTCGCTCTGCTTCGTCGCACGGGATTTTCCGTCCTTATCGTGGACTACCGTGGTTATGGGAAAAGCGGGGGTGGGTTTCCTTCCGAAGGCCAGATGTACGACGACGCCGAGACTGCGTGGAACTATCTGATTAGGGACCTCCACGCCGATCCTGGTCGCGCGTTCATCTATGGCCATTCGCTCGGCGGCGCCGTTGCGATCGAACTCGGCCTGCGTCACCCGGAGGCTGCGGGGCTAATCGTGGAAAGTACGTTTACCTCGATGCCTGACATGGCGAAGCTTACCTACTGGATGTTTCCGACCGATTGGCTCCTGAATCAGCGCTTCGACGCGTTGGCCAAGGTCCCGTTGTTGCGATTGCCCGTGCTATTCATCCACGGGACGGCGGATGCGGAAGTTCCTTACATCATGAGTGAACGGCTATTTGCGGCTGCACGCGGACCTAAATGGTTAACGCTCATTCCAGATGGTGGGCACGAAGACAGCGCAGATATCGGCGGGGCACTGTACGCGCGCGATGTTCTCGCGTTTACCCGGATTAATCTACGTCACCACTGAGCGCGAGCAAATTGACCGGCGACGGTCGCAGTTCCCAAGCGGACATTTGGTCTCAGCGAGCAAAGAACCGCCAATGCCCCTCGGAGACGGCTTCGACCTTGCCATCGACCACCTTGATGGCGGTCTCATCGTCGATCGCGTAAGCGGGACCGCCGAGCCCAGCCGCCCACTTTTCGGCAGCGGCCATGGTGTTCGACGGCAGGTCCGGGTTGTCCACATGCGGGAAGATCGA
>Ga0207701_10001529_pt1 | contig 24130 bp, 25 predicted proteins | sample KBSSwiSSwithPhiX_FD_184294 | JGI IMG/M metagenome (GOLD analysis project Ga0207701, IMG submission 184294) | Switchgrass rhizosphere bulk soil microbial communities from Kellogg Biological Station, Michigan, USA, with PhiX - S5 (SPAdes) (version 2) | ecosystem: Environmental > Terrestrial >... | reverse complement strand
CGCACCTTCTGAGCTTTCGAATAGTACGCGTCGTAATAGCCGCTCGAGAGAACGTACGTTCCGAGCATGATGCGACGCTTTACTTCCTCACCGAATCCCAACTCACGCGTTCTCGCATACATCTCACGAAGAGCCATCGCTTCCTCGGCTCGAAATCCGTAGCGGACTCCGTCGTATCGCGCGAGATTCGACGATGCCTCAGCAGTTGCGATGATGTAGTAGACTGCGATCCCGTATTTTGCGTAAGGCAGTTCAATGTCGATGATGTTCGCTCCAAGCGAGCGGAAGTTCTCGATCGCTTTCTCGATCGAATCACGGACTTCGTCATCGAGTCCTTCGCCTAAAAGCGCACGCGGAACACCGATAGTTACAGGCCGTGAAGTGGCAGGGTTGCAGGATTGGATTGCCCGGACAGGTTGGCCCAGCTAGCCTTGCGGTACAGCGTGCCGATGAACAAGGAAAGGGTACCAGCTCGGGGTGCCCGACCTTCTATCCAACCCAAGAAAGCGAGACTGTTGCGTGGGTTTAACGCTTGCCCCCTACACGCCCGGAACGTGTTGCCTGTGCGGTGCCGCGCAGAACCTAACAGGCGAGCATAAGATTAAGGCGTCCGCCATCCGCTCGGAGTTTGGAACAGGCGACACCCTCGCGATAAGACGGTTTGGAGAGACGGCTGATCGGCTGCGATACGCGCAAAGCCCGAAGTCCAAGGCGTTCCACTTCGAGGCGCGGTTGTGTCACGCCTGTAACAGCGAGCGGACGCAGGGTACTGATCTAGAGTTTGACCGCTTCCATGCGGCAGCCAAGAGTTTACTGGGCGAAGGTCGGGACCCGCGGGAAGTGTTCCTCGACTCCCGGTATGCTCAGGGCAGCGAGCCGTACCTCAAGGTCTTTCGCTACTTCGCTAAGCTGCTCTGCTGCCATACGGCCGACGTGGGCGCTCCGCGCCGCATCCATGTTGCGAACTTCGCTCTCGGGAGTGCAAGCGCCAACTGTGTTTGGCTATCGATCGATGAGGATTGGACGTACCGGCAAGCGGCGTCGGAGCTTGGTCCGTTCCAATACGCTGCCCATGGTGGTCTGGTCGTCTACGGCGACAAGGAAACGGGTAACGCCAACGCCTTCCATTCGTCGCTAACTATCGGTGCTGTTCGGTATGTATTCTTCTCCAGGCTCAACTGGCTCGAACGGCTGGAGCTAAAGTTCGGGTATCCCGAGTTCTACCAATGGTGCCGTGCGAATGTAGCCGCTGCAAAGGACGCGCCCCTCTCTGACGAGGAACGCCTAGCGCTGGGCCTGTAAGACTAACACCATGGTCGCCTTCCTCCCGCGTACCAGCATGCCGGCCCCTCGCTCACTCCTACGGCGCTCCGGCACTGGCGATCACCCTCGCCACCTGCGTTGCCGCCCACGTTCCGCCACGGCTGGTCGGAACGCCTTGCTCATTCAGCCTTCTTGCCAGCTCCGAAAGGCTCTCCGCGCCCTCGGCCTGTAGCTCCGCAATCGCTTCCCGGACTTGAGCATTAAACGACTTTGCCCGTTCGCGCTTGGCAGCCGTTCCCAGCGCCGGATTGACCTTTACCCCGCGAAAGCCGCCGAGCTTTACGCCACGGTCCTTAGCAGCTCGCAATGCGGCTTTAGTCCTTTCGGAAATCATGTTGCGCTCATGCTCGGCCATGGCGGCGTAGATGTGGATAGTGAGCGGAGTGGCAGACGGCTGGTCGCAAGCAACGAAATCGACCTTGCTATCCATCAACTGCGCAATGAAGGAGACAGCACGGGATAGCCGGTCGAGCTTGGCTACCAACAGCTTGGCACCTGTTAGTTTCGTATGGCGTAGCGCCTTCGCCAGTTCCGGCCGGTCGATCTCTTTGCCGCTCTCGACCTCCATGTAGGTTCCAAGGAGCTGGTCGTCTGGTTTGAGAAAGGCGTTGATAGCCGCCTGCTGCGCTTCCCGGCCCAAGCCCGAGCTTGCCTGCTTGTCTGTCGATACGCGCACATACGCCACATACTTGACCACTAGTCGTCCCCTTTCACATTTCACTCTACGTCCGTTGACTGGAATGTAAAGTTTCAACAGGCGCGTGCGAAACAGAAAGGTCGCAGGCGTACTCCTACCTGCTCGACGGCAAGGAAAAGCACCTCAACATTCGCGCCTTCAGCCCTGCGATGCGCCGGGAGGCATATGAGCGCCAAAAAGGCTTCTGTCCCGACTGCGGCGAACACTTCAAGCTTGAGGCCATGGAAGCGGACCACATCAAGCCATGGCACGAAGGGGGCGCAACTACGGCGGTCAACTGCCAGATGCTTTGCATGGAGGACAACCGCCGTAAGGGCGGTCGGTAGAGCCGATAACAGACTGGCTCGGCTAGGCCAGCGAACTGAACGTTAGGCCATTTTGGACGACATTTTGAGGAGCAGTCACCCCCATGGGGGATGAGACTTTGCATGAGATCCGATCTGGCCCTGCGCGTATGCGCATCGAATGTAGGTCGTGGAGTGGCCCTGGCGCCCTTGAAGTCCCCTCGCTAGCGCGACTATGTTGACGTATGGCCAAGCGCACCTCGAAGACAAATGCAGGCAAAGGCACCTTCGCACTTGTAATGGGCGGCGGCGCAATCCTGAAGAAAGGGTCGGCTAAGGGGCGGCGGGCAGCCAAGACGCATGTAGTTACCTTTGGCAGCGCAGTCGCACGCTCATCGACCACGGGTCGGTTCAGCGAGGTCCACATCAAGGCCGGACAGGATGCGCTTAAGCGCGCCGAGACAAAGCTCGTTCGGCCCGGAGTGAACCTAAAGGCTCGTAAGGGAGCGGCACTCTATAGAGCTGACCCTGATAATCCCGGGGGCCTAATCCGGGAAATCGATGGCCGCGTTGAGAGAGTGATTTTCGAGGGAGACGACTTCAAGGTTCGTCAATGACCTCAATCCCAACGGCGGTTGGCCAGATACTGGACCTTCATGCCGCCTCGGGTAAGCCTCTCGCAATCATGCTCGCAGGCCATAACGGGTCCGGGAAATCGACCCTCTGGTACAAGAGGCTAGCCCCACTTCTGCAGATGCCACTCGTCAACGCAGATCGCATGATGATGTCGATCTTGCCGGAGGTGATGCCAGACAGTCCCTTGCCACCTTGGGCAATGACGCTCCGCGATGAGGACGAGGGATGGATGAAGGTCGCGCAAGAAGGCGTTCAAGCGTTCGTCGCGCGAGCCATGATTGAGCAGGTCCCCTTCGCGATGGAGACCGTCTTCTCCCACTGGGAGCCGCAAGAGGACGGAACCCATGCGTCGAAGATCGATCGCATCCGAGAAATGCAGGATGCAGGCTACTTCGTTCTGCTCATTTTTGTCGGTCTTGCTAGCTCGGCACTCTCGATAGCTCGCGTGCGGCAACGGGTCGCGAGCGGAGGACACAACGTTGCCGTGCCGAAGCTCTTAACGCGGTTCCCCCGCACCCAAGCTGCCATCTGCGAAGCCCGCTCGGTGGCGGACGTTACCCTTTGCACGGACAACAGTCGCGACGAGAAGCAGGCGTTTTCTGTCTGCCGCATCGAGACCCCAGATGCCCCAATCTATGACCGCAGGTATAAGGGGCGAACCACGCCGCCCGAAATCTTGGAATGGCTCGACGTCGTCTGTCCGCTGCCCGCCTAGCTGGTCGGGCTGCTTAGTGTTGCCGTCTAACGGGCGGTTACGTTTGTGGTCTGCGCACCAAGCGAGAGCGGCGGCAGGAATGCGCCTGACGCAATCATCTTGGAATGGGCCGAGCGTGCTTGCTCCTCGGTAATCAATCCTTCCATGACAGCGGCTTGGATTAAGCCGATGGTTCCGGTCAGACGATCATTGCCAATCTCCTTGATGATCATCTTGCGCGCCCTCAAGTCGTCGCAGCATACGGAACAGCCAAGGGCCTCTCCCAGAACGAGGCACTCGGTCTCGCCGGGTCCAAGTTGGTACTCTCTGGAAAGATCAGCGAAGCGCGCGAAGGGTACATCATCATCCGTGAGCAACTCCGCAGAACCCTTCGCCACCAGTGTGTCGAGAGCTGACCCGATTGATCGGCATTCTTGCCGAACCAATGGACCGTAAGCGAGCCGTAGCCTTGGAAGTGCCAGGACGGTGGGGACCAAACCCCCATTGTGAAGGTTCAACAGGCTACTTGCGTCGAAGACTATCAATGTGCGGTCGGCGCATTCAGGGTCAAGATGTCTGCCATCGACATCTCAAGAAGCTCCGCCGCACGGCCAAGCGACAGGTCCCCTCTTCTGACCTGATTTACGGCGCTATGCACAAGCACGCTCGGGACCGGAGGAAAGAATACGTCTGGCCGGGGCGGAAGTCCTGCGCTCTCCGCCCGCTTCTCGGCGCTGCCGTATTGCTTGACGAGATGCTCATTGAGCGCCGCCGCGCCCCCGTTCGGGATGACGCCGAGAGCTTCGCACCTACGCGCAGCCGCCCAGAAGCTGACCCCAAAGATGCGGGCGAGATAGTTGATCTCAAGGTCGCCCACTTCCTTGTCAGCGGTTCCTGCGATCTCCCGTACTTTTTTGAGCGCAATCCCCACTCCCTGCTGGGGCATCAGAAGAGCGGACGCAAAGGCGTCAGCGTATTGCTCCCGAGTTCGCTCTGCGTTTGGACGGGCAGCCTCAACGTCCTCGTCCACAACCGCGAAACTGCTGGCCGGGTCGTGATGGGCAATCAGGTGTCCGAGTTCATGGGCAAGCGTGAAGAGCATGCGACCTTGGAAGCGCGCGCTCACGAAGACGTATGGAACACCATCTAGGAATGCTGATGCACCGTCGATCTCAGACGCACTGATGACGAAGAGCATGACGCCCATGCGCTCTGTTGCGATGGTCGGCAGCGACAATAGCGGACCCAGCTGATCATCATCATGAAGCAAACGCCGGAAGGTCGCTGCGTTGCGCTCAGCCTCCTCTGCGGTGTGGTCGCCCCGTTCGAACTTGGACCACCACCATGGTGTGCCAGTATTGTCAGCATTCCGCGCGAGGCTCATCGAGGCGTCCACTCGCGCGGCGATCCGTTGAGCTGCGAGGTCGGTCTTGCCGTGCCTAGTGGCCCCGCGAAATAGAAGCTCTGCTCGGGTTGGTTGCGCGCTAGGGTCGGCAGCAATCAACGCTGACATTGGCAGTTTTAGCGCGGTGGCGATCCGCCGAGCTTCCCCCATTGATGGCTCTGCACCCGCAACGATCTGGGCGAGACGGTCTTCCGCCACAAGCGCCTTCCCTGCGAGCGCGGCGAGATCAACGTTGGACAGGAGTTCGCTAAGCCTTGCCATCCTATCGCTTCAATGACTGGAGCCAGTCCCGCATTTGGTCCACCTGTCTGTCATCCATTTTTCTAAACCGACCGATGACATCGAAGACCCGGTTACCTTGGCGTCCGAAGATTTCACTTAGCTTACCCAAGGTCTCTGCTCGCGCTCGCGCCCTCTGCTCAACGGTGTCGAGCAAAATGGGCTTGTCACCTACGATGTAGTTTTCCAGCCGGCGTTCGAAGTTCGTGTGCCGGTCGTCCGGATGCTGGGTGCCATCAGCATTGATGATGACGTTCCCCAGCACTTGGCCCCCTTCTCGGCGGACACGGTTCTCCGGGAACCGTTCAAAGGCAGCTAGCTGGTCGATCTTCTCGGCCACCCGAAAGCCTCCAACTACGAACTGCGACATGCCGGGAACCCGTCCGCTTACGCTGAAGATCCAATCGCCCAGCTTCACAGCACGCCGAATGTTGGGGACGCAGGCTCCAAGGGTAGGCGTCACAGAGATGATAGGATCAGACATGACCCAACCAGCGTCTGGATCAGCGCCCGCGTAGGAGGTGTAAATGTAGCCGCTCATCTATGCTTTCCCATTCCAATAGCCGAGTTCGCCGGTCGCCGCTTGAAACATACCGTCGTAGTGCAAGCTCGTCGCCACGAAGGCATCCCGCACCGAAGCTTCCACTGTGGACCACCCGTGAAGGTCCGCTGCGTGGTCCAGAATCTCGAAAGCCCGCTCGGCGTGTTCGGCATCCATTGCACCATGTATCCTGTAGGTCTCTGCTTGGGCGTCGCTCATGCCGTAAAGCTCAGTGTACGCGGTGTAGATGCGCGGAGAAAGTTGAGAGTAGAAGTATTCGACTGTTCCCGCCCCGAGCATGTGGCACCCAGCTCCTCGCGTACCGATGTCGCGATACAGGGCGATAGCTGCCGCGTTCCCCGGGGTGTTGGATGAGCAGTCCAGTTGGTCCTTCGACACTCCTCCAAGAGTGACAAGCCGCTCCACCAGATCGAGATGGCTTGGACCTGTGGCATCGTGCGTGCATTCCTCCAGATAGGTCTGCAGCAATGCTTCAAATATGGGCGGACTAACCTTCTTCGCGAGGGTGAGAGCGTTCCGTCGGAGAGGCTGACCAGCTCGCGTGCGAAGCCAATGTTGGACCTCGCCTTGAATGACTTGCTCATACGTAAGCTCATGCGATCTGACCGCTCGCCAGAACGGATGCTCCGCGAACGGCAGAACGTCATACATCCGCAGGAGGGCGGCTCGCTTATCACTCATTCGCTGCCGGTCTCGACGTTTTCCGTCCCAGCCCACCGAGCGCGCAAACTTCTAGCCATAAACCCGCCCCGTTCCTGCAGATGTCTGCAGGTTTCATCGCCCGAGCATTGCGAACCTATATTAATGGCTGTGCTTGTCTAGATCGACGGGACTGTTACATACGGCTATACCAACGGTAACAACCGCTCGGAAGAATGTCTTTGTTTTCCAATGGTTAGAGGTCAGGGGTTCGATCCCCCTCGGCTCCACCAACCCCTTCGAATTGAGGCGAAAAGTCAGGGCGACGCGACCGGCGGCCCGCCAGTGATCGCGGCCGCCTGTCTGGCCTCGGTCACACGCGCCGACTGCGGGATCTCCTCGATCAACCATTCGCGGAACCGCTTGATCTTGGGCACCATCCGCCGCTCTGGCGGATATACCAGCCAATAAGCCCATCCACGCGTCGAGATCAGCTCGGGGAAAGGCGTTACGAGCCGGCCCTCGGCCACGTCGGACCTCCAGAAGAAAGGCGTGAGAAGCGCAAAGCCCTGGCTTGCCATTGCCGCGTGACCTTCGTTTGCCTGGTTGTCGAGCCGAACTCCTCGCCGCCGCCGCGACGTATCGAGCTCGACCCCCGCATCGCCGAACCACTGCACCCACCAATCGTCTTCGGGGCTGATTAGGTTGAGGTCGAGAAGATCCTTCGGCTCCAGCTTGCGCCCCAGGTTTTGCTCGGCTTGCGCAATGCAATTCGGGCTCGCCATGGGCGTGAAGTCCGACTGAACGAGAAGGTGCTTCTCCAGCCCCTCCCAGTCGCCCGTGCCGGCACGGATCCCAACGTCCGCATCGCCGGACCTTAGGTCGACCACTTCATTGCCGGTCATCATTTTGACGCCCGTATCCGCGTGCTTCATCTGGAATGCGCCAAGGCACCAGGCGAGCCAGGTGTTCGCGAACGTGTAGGTCGTCGTCACCGTGAGCAGCGATTCATCTTCGGCCCGGTGAACCGCGAAGGCCGCTTCGATCGCATCGAAAGCCTGGCTCAGCGGCGGAAGCAGCCGCGTTCCAAGCGGGGTCAGCTTCACCCGCCCGCGTTCGCGGACGAAGAGCTTCGCGCCCAATCGCTCCTCGAGCGCCTTCACCTGGTAGGAAACGGCCGCCTGCGTCATTCCCAGCTCGGCCGCGGCGGCAGTGAAATTCTCGTTGCGCGCAGCCGCCTCGAAGGTCCGTATCGCCGTCAGCGGAGGCAGCTGTCGCATGCACAGACCATAAGCTAGTTTTATTATCTCTGTCGAGCGTTTGATTGGCGGAACGAGCCGCCGATTCGTAAATAAGCATCACCGCCGGCGGAGTACTCCCTCCCCTCCCCAGCCCCCGCTCCGCCGGCGGTATAAAACAGGAGACACTGGCAAATGACTTATAGCCTGAGCCCTCGGCTGTTCGTCGAGGATGGACCCGCTGTGCATGCGGCACATGCCGCCCATGCCCGGTCAATCGCCCGCTTCCATTCGTGGCGGAAGCTGAACCCTGACAACCGGCTTGCCGCAGTCGAGGAGGCACTTGCCGCCCCCGCCAACGACTTGATCGACGAGCTTCCCTTGGCGCTCTGAAGGAGATGGTGATCATGATCGACCAGATGTTCGACCGAGCCTATCAGCAGGCTCGCGCCGAGATGAACAGCGGCCTCGGCCTGATCTTCAACCGCATCGGAAAGGCCGCGCTCAACGCCTTCCGGGTGCTCAACCGCATCGAATATGACGCGCCCTGGCTCAATCGCCAGCGGAAGGGCCGGCATGCCTGATCTGAGGTGAGGAGCGCGGACCCGCACGCGCCGCGCTCCTCCAATTCCTTGCCAAGCCGCAATTCATCGACTTTTTGTCCAAGCAAATCAGCCGCTTGTCGAATGGTTCACTTGTCACTCTGCGGCTTGCCCCTAAGGTAGTTTGGCCGAATCAGGCCGACTTCCGGGGGAGTTTCCTAAGTGATTGATCGTTCGTTGTTCTCGCGCGCCAGCGCAATTGCCGTCGCCATCTGCCTTGCCGCTTCCGCAGCGCCGGCACTTTCCGCGCCGGCAGTGCCAGCCGCTGCGACTGCGCCTGCCAAGACCAACGGCTGGGGAGTCCAGGCGACCGACGTCACACCGGACCCCGCCATCCGCTACGGCACGCTCCCTAATGGAATGAAGTATGCGATCATGCGGAACGCGACGCCGAAGGGCGCTGCGTCCGTCCGCCTTCAGTTCGAATTCGGCTCGCTCGGAGAAAGGGACAACGAACGCGGGCTCGCCCATTTCATCGAGCACATGGCCTTCAACGGAACGACCCATGTTCCCGAAGGCGACATGGTCAAGATCCTGGAGCGCCAGGGGCTGGCCTTCGGTCCCGACACCAATGCGGTGACCGGATTCGACACGACAACCTACATGCTCGACGTGCCCAAGGCGGACGACGAGCACGTCGACACAGCCTTCTTCCTTCTTCGGGAAGTCGGCGGGGAAGTGAAGTTCGACCCGGCCGCGGTCGACCGCGAGCGCGGAGTGATTTTGGGCGAAAAGCGGGCCCGCGACAGCTTCCAGCTTCGGCAGGCGGTCGACCTGCTTGGCTTCGACCTTCCCTCGACCCCCTACCCCAACCGCATCCCGATCGGCACCGAGGAGATCATCAAGACCGCGTCGGCGGACACGATCCGCGGTCTTTATCACCGCTACTACCGGCCGGAGAATGCGACTCTCGTGTTCGTCGGCGACGCCGATCCGGCGATGATCGAAGCGAAGATCCGCAAGGCGTTCGGCGACTGGCAGGGCGTGGGGACTGCCGGCGGAGACCTGAATCGCGGCACCGTGGACCTTTCCCGAAAGGCGGACTTCCACACCTTCGTCGACCCGGCCGTTCCGACCACCGTCGACGTTACGCTCCTGCGGCAGTGGAAGGAGCCGGTCGACACGATCGCCTATCGCCAGGAGAAGGTGCTCGAAGCGCTCGCCACGGGGATCGTTAATCGCCGCCTTGCGCGGCTGTCGAACGCTTCGGGATCTCCGCTTCTGGGCGGCGCGATGGTCGTCCAGGACCAGAAGGACACCGCGCAGGTCACGACACTGAAGCTCGCCGCCAAGGATGGCGCGTGGAAGGAAGCCGTGACGGACGCCGAGCAGGAAATGCGGCGGGCCATTCAATATGGAGTGACGGCCGGTGAGCTGAAGACCGAGCTTGCCGCAACGGAAACTGCGCTTCGCACCGCTGCGGAGCAGGCGGACACGCGCAACAACAAGGCACTGGCCGACACGATCATCGGCACTGCAAACGAACACAAGTTCGTGACGACGCCCGCTTATCGCTACGCGATGTTCAAGGAGATGGTGGGGTCGATCACCCCGGCCCAGGTTAGCGCGACCCTCAAGTCGCTGTGGACCGGAAGCGCGCCGCTTGTGCACCTCAGCTCAAAGCAGGACGTTCCGCTGGCCGAGCTGTCTAGCGCGTTCGATGCGAGCAGGAAGGTTGCGGTGGCCGCCCCCGCCGATGCCGCGGCGGCGGCCTTCGCCTATGAAAATTTCGGAACCCCCGGAAAGGTCGCCGAGGACAAGAGGATCGCCGACTTGGGCCTTCGGGAAGTGCGGTTCGCGAACAATGTCCGGCTAAACATCAAGAAGACGGACTTCGACGCGGGTAAAGTGCTGTTCCTGGTTCGCCTCGGCGACGGCGTTCTCGACCTTCCCAAGGACGCTCCCGGCCTCAACGTCATGCTGTCCTCGGTGTCGGCCCTCGGCGGGTTGAAGAAGCATTCCCTCGAAGAGCTCAAGGAATTCGGAGCCGGCAAGGTCCTGAGCTTCGGCACGAGCGTGACGGACGACGCTTTCGTGGCGAGCGGCGCGACGACTCCAAAGGACTTCGCGCTGCAAATGAAGGTCAGCGCCGCCTACCTGCTGGATCCCGGCTTCCGTCCGGAAGCGCAGAGCAAGTGGCAGGATGCGGTGCCGATCATCGAGAAGCAGGTAGATTCGCAGCCGCAGGCAGTGGCTTCGCTTCGCCTTCCCATCCTTCTGGCGGGTGGCGATCGTCGCTTCGGAATGCCATCGGGTGATGTCCTTTCGAAACGCAGCTTCGACGAGGCGCGGATGGCACTTGCGCCGGTCATCGCTGCCGACCCGATCGAGATCACCGTGGTCGGCGACGTCGACGAGCAGGCCGTGATCGACGCAGTCGCTGCAAGCTTCGGCGCCGTCGGTCCACGCAAGCTGGCCGAAAAGCCGTCACCGGATTCGCTGAAGGTCGCGTTCCGGAGCGATCCGTCGCCCATCGAGCTGACCCATGACGGACAAGCCGACCAGGCGCTTGTCGAAGCGGCTTGGCCGACCGACGATGATAGCGATTTTCGCAAAGAGGTGGCCATGGACCTCCTCGGCGACACGCTCGACGTGATGCTCACCGACAAGGTGCGTGAGACCCTCGGCGACAGCTACGGCGTCAGCCTCCAGAACCTCATGTCAGACGTCTTCCCGGGCTTTGGCTATCTGTCCGCGAGTGCAGTCGTCGCCCCGGACAAGATCGACGAGGTGCAGAAGGCGATTGCAGAGACTGCGGCCGAGCTTCGCGACAAGCCGGTCGATGCTGACCTTCTCGCGCGCGCACGCAATCCGGAGCTCGACAAGATGGACCGGCAGATGCGGGAGAACGGATTCTGGCTGGCCGCACTGTCGAAGAGCCAGAGCGAACCGGAACGGCTCGAACGGATTCGCCAGCGCAAGGCGATCCTCCAGTCGATTACGGTCGCCGACCTGCAGAAGCTCGCGCAGCAATATCTGCAGCCGAGACGGCTCCAGACGGTCCGGATCGTCAGCAGCAAGGTCGCCTCCACGGCTCCCTCCGCTGCGCCGGCCGCCGCCAAGTAGGCTCAATTGCGGTGGGGCGGCGGCTAGCCTATAGCCGCCGCCTTCATCGGACTACGCCGGAGCAAACCACCCGACATGGCACGTCGCCGCCAGATTTATGAGGGCAAGGCCAAGATCCTGTACGAGGGTCCCGAGCCGGGCACGCTCATCCAATATTTCAAGGATGACGCGACGGCGTTCAACGCGCAAAAGCGGGGCACGATTAGCGGCAAGGGCGTTCTCAACAACCGCATCTCCGAACACATCTTCACGGCGCTCGCGGCAATTGGCGTTCCGACCCACTTCATCCGCCGCGTGAACATGCGCGAGCAACTGATCCGCCAGGTCGAAATCATCCCCATCGAGGTTGTCGTGCGCAACGTCGCGGCCGGATCGCTTTCGAAGCGGTTGGGGATCGAGGAAGGCACGCAGCTGCCGCGGACCATCATCGAATATTATTACAAGGACGACGCGCTCGGCGATCCGATGATCGCGGACGAGCATATCGCCTGCTTCGGCTGGGCGAGCCAGGAAGAGATGAACGACATCGCCGACATGGCGATCCGCGTAAACGACTTCCTGTCTGGAATGTTCGCCGCGATCGGAATTCGGCTGATCGACTTCAAGCTGGAGTTCGGCCGCGTCTGGGACGGCGATTACGCGCGGGTGATTCTTGCTGACGAGATCAGCCCCGACGGTTGCCGCCTGTGGGACGTCAAGTCGAACGAGAAGCTCGACAAGGACCGGTTCCGCCAGGACCTCGGCAAAGTGGAGGAAGCCTATCAGGAGGTCGCGCGCCGGCTCGGCTTGATGCCCGAGGGCGACGAGGAGACTTCGGTCCTCGATTTCGACAGCCACCGCAAGAAGCGCGGCCGCTAAGCTTTAGCTTTCGATCACCTCGAAATGTGTAACCTCGGGCTCCAGCTCGAGCAGGAAATCGGCGTCGAAATTGTAATATTTGGCTTTTGTGAGCTCGTCGCCGGCAAAGCGGCGGATCGCTTCGAGATCGTCCCACAGCGTGAACATCTCCACATGGACGATATCGCCGTCGCTGCGGTGAAGACACCAGGCGCCGCGATTGCCTTCCGTCGAGCGATAGTCGGGGAGACCTACCTCGGCCATCAACCGCAGATATTCCTCCGCCTTGTGGGCGGGGATTCGTCCGTGCCAGCGTCTTGCAATCATCTCGAAACCTCCGTCTTTGAGGTCCCGTCCCTTTAGCCCCGGATATGCACTAACCCATGAAGCGTGCCCGTGTCGTCACCCTGAATGCAGCGCTCGGGCCGCTCGACTACCGGGTGCCGGACGGGATGGACGTGCAGCCGGGCTCGATCGTCGTTGCTCCGCTCGGGCCGAGGCAACTGGTCGGCGTCGTGTGGGAGCCGGAACGGCTGAAGACAGAGGAAGTTGGAGACAATCGCCTACGTCCTTTGATTGCGGTCATGGACGTACCGCCGGTGCCGGCGCCAGTGCGGCGGCTGGTCGAGTGGGCAAGCGACTATTATCTTGCTCCCCTCGCGTCGGTGCTCCGGATGGTCCTTCCCTCGTCGGCTGCGCTTGAGGGTCCGCGGCAGCTCACCGAATATGCGCCGACCGGCCACATTCCCGACCGGCTGACGCCTCAGCGAGAAAAAGCGATCGCTGCAATCGAAGGGCGGCAGGGGACGATCCGCGAGCTTGCCCATCATGCGGACGTCAGCGACGCGGTGATGCGCGGGCTGGTCAATTCCGGAGCTCTCGAGCCCGTGCAGGTCACAGCGGACAGGCCGCTGGATTGCCCCGATCCGGAGCAAGCGCCGCCTGAGCTGAACGAGGAACAGCAGGCGGCCGCAAAATCACTGGCGGGCGCAATCGGCAACGGTTTCGACCCGGTCCTGCTCGACGGGGTCACCGGATCGGGCAAGACAGAGGTTTACTTCGAGGCCATCGCCGAATGTTTGCGGAAGGGGAAGCAGGCGCTGGTCCTGCTGCCGGAAATCGCGCTCACGGAGCCGTTCCTAAAGAGGTTCGAGGCGCGGTTCGGCTGCGAGCCAGTTGCCTGGCATTCCGACCTTCGCTCGTCGCAGCGCCGCCGCGCTTGGCGCGGGATCGCGTCAGGCGAAGCGAAGGTAACGGTCGGCGCCCGCTCGGCCCTGTTTCTCCCCTATCCTAGGCTCGGCCTGATCGTCGTCGACGAGGCGCACGAGCCGAGCTTCAAGCAGGAAGAGGGAGTCCAGTACCACGCCCGCGACACGGGCGTGATGCGCGCGAAGTTCGAGGACATTCCTATCGTCCTGTCGACCGCCACGCCGCCGATCGAAAGCCGCCATATGGTCGAGCTCGGCCGCTATCGCGAGGTCACGCTCGCCAGCCGGTTCGCGGGCGCCTCGCTTCCGGACATCAGTGCCATCGACCTGACTCTGGACCCGCCGCCGCGAGGCCGCTGGCTCGCGCCGACGTTGGTCGAAGAATTGCAGGCCAACCTGGAAAGCGCGGAGCAATCTTTGCTCTTTCTGAACCGCCGCGGCTTCGCCCCGCTGACGCTCTGCCGGCACTGCGGCCACCGCTTCCAATGCCCGAACTGCACCGCCTGGATGGTCGAGCACCGGCTGATGCACCGTCTCGCCTGCCACCATTGCGGGCACGTGATGCCGCCCCCGAAGGCCTGTCCCGAGTGCGGCGAGGAAGACAGCCTGGTCGCCTGCGGACCCGGCGTCGAGCGCATCGCCGACGAGGTCGCCGAGCTGTTTCCGGAAGCGCGGACGGCAATCGTTACGTCCGATACCATCTGGTCGCCGCTGAAGGCGGCCGAGTTCGTCGGAGCGATGGAGGCCGGCGCGATCGACATCGTCGTCGGCACGCAGCTGGTGACCAAGGGCTATCACTTTCCGAACCTGACGCTGGTCGGCGTCGTCGACGCGGACCTTGGGCTGTCGGGAGGCGATCTTCGGGCGGCCGAGCGCAGCTTCCAGCAGATCCAGCAGGTCGCCGGCCGCGCAGGTCGCGGCGACAAGCCCGGTCGCGTGCTGGTGCAGACACATGATCCCGACGCACCGGTCATCGCCGCGCTCGTAGCGGGCGATGCCCCGGGCTTCTACGCCGCCGAGACCGAGGCTCGCCGCGACGCCGCAATGCCGCCATTCGGCCGGCTCGCCGCAATCGTCGTGTCCGCGGAGGACGCCTCGGAGGCGGAGGGCGTGGCTCGTCGCATCGGCCATGCGGCGCCGGAAGTCGAGGGAATGGCGGTGTTCGGCCCTGCCCCTGCCCCGCTGGCGATGCTCCGCGGCCGCCACAGGCAGCGGTTACTGGTCCACGCCGCTCGAATTCTCGACGTGCAGGACGTCATCCGCGACTGGCTCGGCGAGGTCGATTGGGGCCCAAAGGTTCGCGTCAGCGTCGACGTCGATCCCTACAGCTTTCTCTAGGACCGACGAATAACTGACATCCCGCAATTCGCGTTCGCCCGCTTAGTCCGGCGATTTCATTGGCTTGAACCTGCAGCCGCCGTTTCTTAGGCTGCATCCCGCCGGAGGGGGGAGTCATGTTCCGAGCGATCTTTGCATTTACCCTGGCGTCGATCAGCGTCGTAGCGAGCGCCGCTGCGCCGGTCTGGCAGGCGGCGCAGACGAAGCATTTCATCATCTACAGCAAGAGTTCGAACGAGCGGATCCAGGAGCTCGCGACCGACCTGGAGAAGTACGACAAGCTTCTGCGGATGGCGACGGCCATCGACGAGGATGTGAAGCCCGTCAAAGTCCGAATCTACGAAGTCGACGACATGAGCGACGTGCAGTCCGCGCTGGGGCTCGACTACACGACGGGAGTTGGCGGCTTCTACAGCAGCAACTCGCTCGGTCCGTTCCTGGTCACCCCGCGCAGGACCGGCATGAACGAATATTATTTCACGCCGGAGATCGTTCGCCGCCACGAATATTCGCACCACTTCATGCTCGAGTATTTTCCAGCCACTTATCCCGGCTGGTACGTCGAAGGCTTCGCCGAGCTGATAGGCTCAAGCAAGCTGATGGACGACGGCCGGATCGGCTACGGCACCCCCGCCCGCACACGCGGCCACGACATCGCCGTCGACTGGGTTCCGCTCCAGGAATTGATGACCAATGAATCGGTCAAATATATCGATACTTACGGCCAGGGCTGGGCGCTGACGCACTTCCTGACCTTCGACAAGAAAAGGTCGGCCCAGTTTCGCCAGTATCTGGCGCAGCTCACCGCGGGGAAGAGCTTCGCGGAGGCGGCCAAGGTCTTCGGCGATCTGGACGAGCTCGACCACGAAGCGCGGCGCTACGTCACCGCCGGCAGCTTCCAGTACCGCCCGGTCAAGGTGGAGATCGAGCAGCCCGTCGTCACTTCAACGCAACCAATGTCCGCGGGCGAGGTAGCGCTCATTCCGCAAGTGATCGCCTATGACGACGACGACCTGCGCGAGATCAAGAAGGAGGGCGTCCGCCAGCACGAGACGGCGCGGCGTCAACGCAATCTGGAGAAGGTCCGGCAGATCGTTTCCCAATATCCCAACGATGCGTTCGCGCTTCGATTCCTTGCCGAAGCGGAATTCGCGTCGGGCAATTATGCGGAATCTCAGGCGGCCGCCGATCGGTTGCTTACCGTTCAGCCGAACAATGTGGAGGGACTGGCGCGCAAATCGCTGGCAATGTCGATGCTGGGGGTCGGCAACCGGGCCGCAGGGGAAGAAGCCCGCGCTTTGGCGGTCAAGGCTAACGGCCTCGACCATGACGATCCGCTGCCGCTGCTGGCTTATTACGTCAGCTTCCATGAAGCGGGGCAAAAGGCGCCGAAGCTGGCCGTAGACGGCCTGATGCAGGCGGTCTCGACGCTTCCCGGAAATACGAATGCGCGCGAGATGTTGGTCGACGAGCTGGCTGCCGAGCATCGCTGGGCCGAAGCCATGGCGTGGCTGGCCCCAATTGCGAACAATCCGCACGATTCACCGCTGCGCGATGCCGCGCGCGACAAGATGGAATCGCTCAAGAAGCAGATGGCAAGCGACCCGCAGGCAAAGCAGCCGGCGACGAATTAGAGGTCGAGCTCCAGCCTGATTCCTTCGGCGGCAAGAAGCTTCTTCTTGTTCGCCAGACCTCCGCCATAACCGCCGAGCGTCCCGTCGCTTCGGATGACGCGGTGGCAGGGGATCAGGACCGAGACGTGGTTGTCGCCATTGGCGGTGCCGACCGCTCGGACAGCGTTGGGAGCGCCGATTGCCGCTGCGATCTGCGCATAGCTGCGCGTTTCACCGAGCGGAATTTTCCGGAGCTCGCGCCAAACCGCTTCCTGGAAGGCGGTGCCGGCGACGTCGATCGGAAGGTCCGGTGCGGCGGACGGCCGCTCCATCGCGATCAGCGCGCCTTCAACCAGCTCACGCATGCCGCTTCGGTCTTCGACGATGGTCGCATTCGGAAACAACCGGCGGAGCGAAGCCTCGTTGTCGTTGAACGTCAGCCGGCAAATGCCCTTTGAGGTCGTCGCGATGAACATGGGCCCGCACGGACTGTCGAATGTTGTCCAGCGGATCGTCTCGCCGCGTCCGCCGTCGCGCCAGGCTGACGGAGTCATTCCCATCCTTTCCTTCGCGTCGGCGTAGAAGCGGCTGGGAGCGGAATAACCTGCGTCATAGATGGCATCGGTCACTCGGCCGTTCTCCTTCAGGTGCTTCTCGGCCCGCTTCGCGCGGATTCCGCGGGCATATTCCGCCGGCGAGACGCCTAGGTCTCGCTTGAAGAGCCGCTGGAAATGGTGCGGCGCATAGCCAACCGCGGCGGCGAGCTCGTCCAGCGTCGGCGCCTCCTCCGACGCCTCGATCAGCTTGACCGCCTTGGCGATCGCCTCCCGGTCACGGCCGACCTCGTCTGGCTTGCAGCGAAGGCAGGAGCGATAGCCGGCCGCCCTCGCTTCCTCGCCGGACGCAAAGAACTCCACATTTTCGCGCTTCGGGCGCTTCGCCGGGCAGCTGGGCTTGCAATAGATTCCGGTAGACTTCACCGCTCCGATCACGCGCCCGTCCCAGCTCCGGTCGCGGCGCATGAACGCCGCCCAGGCCGTGTCCGGATCGAGACGCGCGACATTGTCCATTGCCCCGGGTCTACGCCCCTCGATAAGGGTTGCAAGGCTCGCCATCGTCATGCCCTTTCGATCTTCGCGGCGAAGCAGCCCCGCGCCGCATTATGTGCGTGGATCGTCACGACCGCAGGATTCTCGAGCAGCTTTCGAATGCCCGCGTCGGCCTCGCCGGGCTGCGTGATCAGGGCTTCGGCCATCATGCCGTCCTCGTCGAACCCTCGCAGAGACAGAACTCGCGGCTCGAAGACCGGCGGCACGTCGTCGACATATTCGGCCTGTTCGACATCGGCGACGAAGATGGCGTGGCTTGCACGGTAGGCGTTCGCAACGTCGTGGCTGACATGGTTGAGCAGGATTACCTGCTCGCCGATAGGGCGGTCGACCAGGCTCACCCGGCATGGGAATGTTGGACTGGTGACCGTCATCCGCTTCATTCCGCGCTCCTCCAGCTCTTCGTCAGAGAGTTCGAAGAGCGGGCGGAACGGCTTTGGGTCCAGTCCGGCGATTCGATAGGTCATCAGGTCCTCACAATGCTGTTCGAGGCCGATTTACGCGCTTGAGGACCGCCTGACGTCCCGGATATTGCGGTCAAAACCGCAGCTTTTGTGACGCGCCTTGCATCACTCCGGGGCCCTTGCTAGGGGCCGCGCGACCCACATGGGGCATCGGGGATAAACCCCGATAGCGCACCATTTTTTCGTGGGGCAATTCCGGTTCTGGAGAACTTTGCGCGTGGAGACATCCGGCGGCATTCAGGCCAGCTTAGCAGGGCGGTACGCGTCCGCGCTGTTCCACCTTGCGCGCGACGAAAAGCAAATCGATGCGGTCAGCCGCAGCCTTGACTCGCTCGGCCGCGCCCTCGCAGAATCGCCGGAGCTTGCGCAGCTTGCTGCCTCGCCGCTCGTCGACCGCGACCAGGCGGGCAAAGCCTTCAACGCACTCGCGGCAAAGCTGAACCTCGACACGATCACCGCGAACTTCCTTGGCGTTCTCGCCAGGAACGGACGCAAGGGACAGCTGAACGACGTGATCCGGCTGTTCCGACGCTTGGCAGCCGACCACCGCGGCGAGACCACAGCCGAAGTGGTCACGGCTCACCCGCTCAGCGACACCCAGGTCGCTCAGCTCAAGACGCAGCTCAAGGCCCGCGCCGGTCGCGACGTCACCATCGACGCGCGCACGGACCCGGCCATCCTCGGCGGTCTGATCGTCAAGCTTGGAAGCCAGATGATCGACGCCTCCCTGAAGACCAAACTCAATCGACTCGCTCTGGCGATGAAAGGCTAATGATGGATATCCGCGCCGCTGAAATTTCCCGCGTCATCCGCGACCAGATCGCGAATTTCGCTGCCGATGAGGAGGTCGCGGAGGTTGGTACCGTGCTTTCCGTCGGCGACGGAATCGCGCGCATCTACGGTCTGGACAACGTCCAGGCCGGTGAGATGGTGGAGTTCGACGGCGGCGTTAAGGGCATGGCGCTCAACCTCGAGGCGGACAATGTCGGCGTCGTGATCTTCGGTTCGGACGAGGGGATTCGCGAGGGTACGACCGCCAAGCGCACAGGCTCGATCGTTGACGTTCCGATCGGCAAGGGCCTTCTCGGCCGCGTCGTCGACGCTCTGGGCAACCCGATCGACGGCAAGGGTCCGATCGAGTTCACCGAGCGCCGCCGCGTGGAAGTGAAGGCTCCGGGCATCATCCCGCGCAAGTCGGTCCACGAGCCGGTTCAAACCGGCCTCAAGGCGCTCGACGCGCTCGTTCCCATCGGCCGCGGGCAGCGCGAGCTGATCATCGGCGACCGCCAGACCGGCAAGACCGCAGTCGCCATGGACACCTTCATCAACCAGAAGGACATCAACAACTCGGGCGACGAGAGCCAGAAGCTCTACTGCATCTACGTCGCGATCGGGCAGAAGCGCTCGACGGTCGCCCAGATCGTCCGCCAGCTCGAAGAAAATGGCGCGATGGATTACACGATCGTCGTCGCCGCCACGGCTTCGGAGCCGGCGCCGCTGCAGTATCTCGCGCCTTACGCTGGCGTCGCGATGGGCGAGTATTTCCGCGACAACGGAATGCACGCGGTCATCGTTTACGACGACCTTTCGAAGCAGGCCGTGGCTTACCGCCAGATGTCCCTTCTTCTCCGCCGTCCGCCGGGCCGCGAAGCCTATCCGGGCGACGTCTTCTATCTCCACAGCCGCCTCCTGGAGCGCGCCGCGAAGATGAACGAGGACAATGGTGGAGGATCGCTGACCGCGCTGCCGATCATCGAAACCCAGGCGGGCGACGTCTCGGCCTACATTCCGACCAACGTGATCTCGATCACAGACGGCCAGATTTTCCTTGAGACGGACCTCTTCTATCAGGGCGTCCGCCCGGCGATTAACGTCGGCCTTTCGGTCAGCCGCGTCGGCTCATCGGCGCAGACCAAGGCGATGAAGAAGGTCGCAGGCTCCATCAAGCTGGAGCTTGCGCAGTACCGTGAGATGGCGGCCTTCGCCCAGTTCGGTTCGGACCTCGATGCATCGACCCAGAAGTTGCTCGCTCGCGGTGCGCGCCTCACCGAGCTGCTGAAGCAGCCGCAGTTCAGCCCGATGCCGGTCGAAGAGCAGGTTGCCTCGATCTTCGCAGGCACCAACGGCTTCATCGACTCGGTCGATGTCACCGCGGTTACTCGCTACGAGGCGGCGATGCTCGCTTACCTTCGCTCGGATCATCCGAAGATCCTCAAGGCGATCCGTGACAGCAAGCAGCTCGACGACGACACTGCCGCCAAGCTCAAGGACGCGCTGACGGAGTTCGGGAAGACGTTCGCATAAGATGGCTTCGCTCAAGGCCCTCAAGCTCCGCATCGGCTCGGTGAAGTCGACGCAGAAGATTACCAAGGCGCTCAACATGGTTGCGGCGTCGAAGCTTCGGCGCGCCCAGCAAAATGCGACCGCCGGCCGTCCTTATTCGGAGCGCATGCGCAACGTCGTCGCATCGATCGCGAGCCGGGTGGCAGTCGGACCGCAGAGTCCGAAGCTGCTTGGTGGAACCGGCAAGGACGACACGCACCTCATCGTCGTCGTCACCAGCGACCGCGGCCTCGCGGGAGCTTTCAACAGCAACATCGTGCGCGCGGTTCGCCGCAAGGCCGACGCTCTGACCGAAGCTGGGAAAACGGTTCATTTCTTCATTGTCGGCCGCAAGGGCCGGCCGGTGCTCCAGCGCCTCTATCCGAAGGCGATCGTCGGCCAGTACGACACCAGCGAGATGAAGAACCCGTCCTACGAGGTCGCCTCGGCGATCGCGGGCGAGATCGTCGACCGCTTCCACAGCGGCAATTTCGATGTCGCCCATCTCGCTTATGCCAACTTCCGCTCGACGCTGGTCCAGGAGCCGACTGTCGAGCAGATCATCCCGATCGCCCCGGCCAGCGAGGGCGCTGCTTCGGGCGGAAGCGACGGCGCAATGATCGAATATGACCCGGACGAGGAGAACGAGATCCTCTCGGTTCTCCTGCCGCGCAACATCGCCGTGCAGGTCTATCGTGCTCTGCTCGAGAACCAGGCCGGTTTCTACGGCTCGCAGATGACCGCGATGGACAATGCGACCCGCAACGCCGGCGACATGATCAATCGCCTGTCCATCCAGTATAACCGGACGAGGCAGGCGGTGATCACCACCGAGCTCATCGAAATCATTTCCGGCGCCGAAGCGCTCTGAGTTTGAAAGAGGACCGCAAGAACATGGCTACTGCCGCCCCCGCCAAGCCCCGCACCAAGAAGGCCGCTGCTGCCGGTACTGCCGCGACTGCCAAGCCCGCCAGCAACCTGACCGGCAAGGTCGCGCAGGTCATCGGCGCCGTCGTCGACGTTTCCTTCGAAGGCGAGCTTCCGCCGATCCTCGCGGCGCTCGAGACCGAAAACCAGGGCGGCCGCCTCGTGCTCGAGGTTGCCCAGCACTTGGGCGAGAACGTCGTCCGAACGATCGCCATGGACTCCACGGACGGTCTCACCCGCGGCCAGGACGTTCGCGCCACGGGTTCGCAGATCCGCGTTCCCGTCGGGCCCAAGACGCTCGGCCGCATCATGAATGTCATCGGCGAGCCGATCGACGAGCGCGGCCCGATCGGAAGCGATCGGTCGGCGCCGATCCACGCAGAGGCCCCGGCCTTCGTCGATCAGTCGACCGAAGCCAGCATTCTCGTCACTGGCATCAAGGTCATCGATCTGCTCGCCCCCTACGCTAAGGGCGGCAAGATCGGGCTGTTCGGGGGCGCCGGCGTCGGCAAGACGGTGCTCATCCAGGAGCTCATCAACAACATCGCGAAGGGGCACGGCGGCGTGTCCGTATTCGCGGGCGTGGGCGAGCGTACCCGCGAGGGCAACGACCTTTACCACGAGTTCCTCGACGCTGGCGTCATCGCCAAGGACAAGGACGGCAATCCGACCCCGGAAGGTTCGAAGGTCGCTCTGGTGTTCGGCCAGATGAACGAGCCGCCGGGAGCGCGTGCCCGCGTCGCTCTCTCGGGCCTCACGCAGGCGGAATATTTCCGCGACGTCGAAGGCCAGGACGTGCTTTTCTTCGTCGACAATATCTTCCGCTTCACGCAGGCGGGATCGGAAGTGTCGGCCCTTCTCGGCCGTATTCCTTCGGCCGTGGGCTACCAGCCGACCCTGTCCACCGACATGGGCCAGCTTCAGGAGCGCATCACCTCGACGAACAAGGGTTCGATCACCTCGGTCCAGGCCATTTACGTCCCCGCCGACGACTTGACCGACCCCGCGCCCGCGACGTCCTTCGCCCACCTCGACGCGACGACGACGCTCAGCCGAGCGATCTCGGAGCTCGGCATCTATCCGGCCGTCGATCCGCTCGACTCCGTCAGCCGCGTTCTCACCCCGGCCGTCGTCGGGCAGGAGCATTATGAGACGGCCCGCGCCGTCCAGGAGACCCTGCAGCGCTACAAGTCGCTCCAGGACATCATCGCCATCCTCGGAATGGACGAGCTCAGCGAAGAAGACCGGCTGGTCGTCAGCCGCGCCCGCAAGATTCAGCGCTTCCTGTCGCAGCCGTTCCACGTCGCCGAAGTCTTCACCGGCATTCCGGGCAAGTTCGTTCAGGTCGACGACACCGTCCGCTCCTTCAAGGCAGTCGTCAGCGGCGAGTACGACCACCTGCCGGAAGCGGCCTTCTACATGGTCGGCGGCATCGACGAGGCGGTCGCCAAGGCCGAGAAGCTGGCCCAGGAGGCCTGATTGAGCAGCGACCTTCGCCTCGAGGACAGAATCAACGAGACATGCCCCTGGTCCGGAAAGCCGGTCAGCGCGGACAGCCTGACGCTGTATCGAGGCAAGGTCGTCGGTTTCTGCAGCACCGGTTGCCGCGACAAGTTCGAGGCCGCCACCCGCGCCTTCGACGGCGCGATTGAGGGCAAGGAATAATGGCCGATCTGCATTTCGAACTCGTCACTCCGGACAAGCTGGTCATGAGCGACGATGTCTACATGGTGATTGTGCCCGGCACGGAGGGCCAGGAAGGCATCATGGCCGGCCACGCTCCCTATATGACCGTGCTGAAGGACGGCGACGAGGTTGCGGTCTATCGCGCGGCGAATGCCCAGCCGGAGCGCATTGCCGTCAGCGGCGGCTTTGCGGAGATGGGCGAGAACGGTCTTACCATTCTCGCCGAGAAGGCCGGCGAATAGCGAGTCCCGTATCGGGACGATTTTCCAAACGCGGTTAGCTTTTCCTAAAACATTCCCTCCTATCCCGCTTCCGTGAAGTTTCCGCGGATTCAGTCGGGGTTGTGATGAACGCATTCGGCAAGCGTGGCAGTCTGTCGGCCGGTCAGCGGCCCAGCTTTGGTGTTGCGAAGCCGATGAAGGGCGGCCCCGGCGGCGCTTCTGCGGCGTCCGAGGGCGGCGAGCAATTCCCGCCGATCGAAGACCTCGTCCCGTCGATCGAGGATGGCGCCGATCCTTCGGAGCCATCGTCCGCCGGCGGTGCAATGGACAAGCTGACCGCCCGGCAAAACGCCAGCGGCGGGCAGGCGAGCAGCAAGAGCGAAGGTTTCGAAGCCTCGGTCCACAAGATCAAGGAGCAGGTGCTCCCGCGCCTCCTCGAGCGTGTCGACCCGGAAGCAGCCGCGACGCTTAGCAAGGACGAGTTGGCCGAGGAGTTCCGGCCGATCATTTCGGAAGTTCTCGCCGAGCTGAAGATCACCCTCAACCGCCGCGAACAGTTCGCCCTGGAAAAGGTCCTCGTCGACGAGCTTCTCGGCCTCGGGCCGCTCGAGGAATTGCTCTCGGATCCGAACATCAGCGACATCATGGTCAACGGACCCGATCAGACTTTCGTCGAACGCAAGGGCAAGCTGGAGCTGGCCCAGATCCAGTTCCGCGACGAAGAACATCTCTTCCAGATCGCGCAGCGCATCGTGAACAAGGTCGGCCGCCGCGTCGACCAGACCACGCCGCTCGCCGACGCCCGTCTCCAGGACGGTAGCCGCGTCAACGTCATCATCCCGCCGCTGTCGCTTCGCGGTACCGCCATCTCAATTCGTAAATTCTCCGAGAAGCCGATCACCATCGACATGATGCGCGGCTTTGGGTCGATGTCGGAGAAGATGGGCACCGTGCTGAAGATCGCCGGCGCCAGCCGAATG
>Ga0207701_10001528_pt1 | contig 24133 bp, 22 predicted proteins | sample KBSSwiSSwithPhiX_FD_184294 | JGI IMG/M metagenome (GOLD analysis project Ga0207701, IMG submission 184294) | Switchgrass rhizosphere bulk soil microbial communities from Kellogg Biological Station, Michigan, USA, with PhiX - S5 (SPAdes) (version 2) | ecosystem: Environmental > Terrestrial >... | reverse complement strand
AACACGCAGGGGTTCGGCGCGATCCAGTACCTGGTTCGCAAGCAGCTGTTCGTGAAGCTGGTCGGCGCGTACGCGAAGTCGCGCTTCGAAAAAGCGTTCGCCACCGTCGGCGACTACAACGACACGATGTACAGCGTGCGCCTCCGCGTCCTGTATTTGTTCTGAAGGTTTTCGAATAAGCCGCGGAAACGCGGAGTTTCTGGAAGCGAGCGCAGATCAAATGCTGGCTCTGGCGCGGCGTTTCGGTGTAATTCCTAGCTGCCGGGCTCGCTCGCCCCCAGGTGACCCGTGAACGCGAGCTGGGCACTCAATTAGGAAGTAGGAGAAGCCTAACGATGCAGCACCTTCGTTTTCTTGTTTCGGCCAGCCTCGCCACGATCGGCCTTTGCTTTTTCACGGTCGGCGGGTGCTCGGCTCCGAACCGCACCACGACCGGCGCGGCCGGCGCGGGGACGCCGGGGACGGGCGGCGTCGATTCTCCCGGCACGGCCGGGACCATGGGCGGCTCGGCGGGCACGGTGGGAACGGCGGGCACGGTGGGGACGGGCGGCGCGGGGAACGAGATCATCATCGTCAGCGGGACCGGCGGTTCGAGCAGCGCCGGCACGATGGGCAGCGCCGGCACCGTCGGCAACGGCGGCACGGTCGGCAACGGCGGCGCCGTCGGCAATGGCGGCACGGTCGGCAACGGCGGCACCAGCGGCGTCGCGGGCGCGATGGGCACCGGCGGAATGAAGATGGCGTGCGGCAGCGTCGCGACCGATCCGCTTCCGTACACCAGCGGCTACACCTTCGATCCGACCGTTCGCGCGATGGCGACGTCCACCGCGATGGCGATGTCCGACACCGAGAAGACGCAGCAGATGACGGGCCTGCCCCAGTCCGGCTCGGCCAACTACAACGTCTTCAAGCAAGAGGACAACACCACCCGCGGGATCCGCGGTTTCTGGTTCCGCGACGGGCCGCGCGGCGTGAACCTGAGCGCCAACAGCGACGGCAAGCAGGATTACTCGACGGCGTTCCCGGTCGCGATCGCGCGCGGCGCCGCGTTCGACGACCTGCTCGAGTACCAGATCGGCATGGCGATCGGCGACGAGATGGTCGCGTCCGGAAACACGATGATGCTGGCGCCGACGGTGAACATCCTGCGCCACCCGGCCTGGGGCCGCGCCCAGGAGACCTACGGCGAGGACGTGTTCCTGCTCGGACGGCTGGGCAGCGCCTTCGTCCAGGGCATCCAGCAATACGCGGCCGCCTGCGCGAAGCACTACGCGGGCAACAACATCGAGAACGGCCGCGAGTCGGCGGTCGCGATCATGACCGAGCAGACCCTGCGCGAGATCTACGCGCGGCACTTCGGCATGATCATCCAGGAGGGCGGCGTCTCCTCGATCATGGCGGCGTACAACCAGATCGGCGTGATGGGCGGGGCGGCGGCGCTGAAGTCGACGCAGAACAGCCACCTGCTGAACGACATCCTGCGCGGCAGCGGCTCCGGATTCGGGTTCCAGGGGTTCGTGCTGTCCGACTGGTGGGCGATGCCGAACGGCAACCGCGTTCCCTATCCGGACTCCAGCACGCTGCAGCCGACGGCGGACCAGGCCGTGAAGGCCGGTCTCGATATGGAGCTGCCCTGGCGATACAACTACTCGACGCTGCCGGCGCTGGTGACGGCCGGGACCGTCCCCGCCAACCTGATCACCCAGGCGACGACCCGGATCCTCGAGCAGAAGTATCGATTCAAGGTCGACAAGACCAGCGGCTCGCTGGGCCTGAAGACGCCGTTCACCAGCTACAACTCGAACTCGAGCATCGACAAGAACGACCAGACCAACCCCGCGATCGGCATCAGCCACGTCGCGCTGGCCCAGAAGGCGGCCGAGGAGTCGATGGTCCTGCTCAAGAACACCGGCAACATCCTGCCGATCAAGTCGACGCAGACGAAGATCGCCGTCGTCGGCGCGCAGGTGAACTACACGGTGCAGAACACCACCTGTCCGGACTCGTGCAACGGCGGCACCTGCAGCCTCACGTTCGCCACCAACGTGCGCACAGGCGACTGCGGCTCCAGCCGGGTGTTCGCCGATCCCGCCAAGAGCAAGGGGCCGGCCGCCGGCATCATGCTCGCCGCGGCCAACCACGGCGCGACGGTGACGTCGGGTGACACGGTCGCCTCCAGCATGGCGTCCAGCGCCGACTTCATCGTGGTGATCGCGGGCCTCACGCCGCAGGACGAGGGCGAGGAGTACACGGGCGCCGGCGATCGCACCAGCGGCGGCACCTCGTCCCACACCGTCGCGCTGGGCCTCGACCCGAAGCAGAACAGCGGGAAGCAGGCAGGCCTCATCGCCAGCGTCGCGGCGCTGAACAAGCCGTTCGTCGTCGTGCTGGAGGGGGGCAGCGTCATCGACATGAGCCCGTGGTACGGGACCGCGCCGGCCGTGATCATGGCCTGGTATCCGGGGATGGTCGGCGGAACGGCGCTGGGCCGGATCCTGTTCGGCGACGTCGTGCCGACCGGCAAGCTGCCGATCACGTGGGACGCGAACCTGACCCACTGGCCGACGTTCGCGGAGAACTCCGGCACCACGACGATGGACTACTTCCTGGGCTACCGCTACTTCGACAAGATGGGAACGGCGCTGACGCCCTCGTCGGGCAGCTTCCCGTTCGGCTACGGCCTGTCGTACACGACCTTCAGCTACCACGACCTGTTCGTGCCGTGCTCGACGGTGGCGAAGGACGGCGTGGTGAACCTGCAGGTGGCGGTGACGAACACGGGCAGCGTGGCGGCCCCGGAGACCGTGCTGGTGTTCGTCTCGTATCCCGGCTCGACGGTCGCGACCCGCGCCGGCAATTACAAGGAGCTGAAGGCCTACCGCCGCATCTCGCAGCTTATTCCGCCGGGCGCGACCGCGATGGTCCCGATCCCGCTGCGCATCAAGGACCTCAAGTACTGGGATACGGCGTCGTCCAGCTGGAAGGTCGACGCGGGCATGGTGCGCGTGACCGTCTCGCCGTATGCCGGCGCCCCGGCGTGCACCAGCGCGTCCCCGTCCGGCTGCTCTGTCTCCGACACCTTCATGGTCAACTAAGGAGGCGACGACTCCGACGATGCGCGCCCGCAAACCGCACAGGCCCACCTTCACCTTCGTATGTTGTTCCATCGTCGCGATCGCCGCTTGCGGCGCCGCCTTGCCGGCGCGCGCCGCCGAGGAGGCGGATCCGTTCGCCAACGAAAAGCCGCCTGCGGTTCCGGCGTCGAACGTGGCGGCGCCCAGCCAGCAGGCGCCCGCGTCGGCGCCGGCCCCCTCGGACGCGAACTTTCCGACGGGGCTGGTCGAGCGGCTGCCGTCGTCCGCCTATCCGGAGCCGGTGATCCGCGGCCTGTACGGCAGCTCGCTGTGGCTGGACATGCAGGGCCACCAGTGGCCGCACTACCCGCGCATCGGCGTCGGCATCTCCGGTTACGGGTGGGTCGACACCGACTACAAGAAGACGCGCATCGGCGATCCCGGTCAGTCCGATCACGTCACGCGGCTGTTCACGCAGGGGCGCTTCGCCCTGCGCATCACGCCGACGTACTCGAACGGAAGCTGGTTCGTGCAGGCGCAGGCCGAGCTGATCGCCAACCTGGAACGGCTCGACAACCCGCGCCAGACGGTCGTCGCCGACACCGACGATCTCTGGATCCGGACCGGTGTGTGGAACGCCTGGGACGTCACCGTCGGCCGGTTCGAGGCGTTCTCCGTCTATCACCTGGGCATGGGCCTGGACCTGAACACCGACGAGCGCGTCGGCGCCTACGACCAGAACCACATCGGACCGCAGCCCTATCTCGCGAGCTACCTCTTCTATCGTCCCGACGGGCTGGAGTTCGTCGCGCTTCACCTCTATCCCGGCGGGATGGTGAGCGGGCAGGGGGGACTGGCGGCGCTCTTGCGTCCGGTTCGCATCGAACTGCTGGGCGAGTGGGGCAACGACAACTTCCTGAACAACGTCGGCGGTCGCGGCGCCATCATCTACGACCTCGGCTGGCTGAAGCTGCGCGCCGCCGGCGAGTACCAGTGGCGTTTCCCGCCAGATCCCAGCCCCAATTTGCACAACGAGTACAAGAACCGTGGCTTCGCGGGCTCGGTCCAGTTCGTGTTCGCACCCTGGATCGAGTTCGGCCCGAACTACGGGCGTTCGATCGTCGACTTCTTCAACCCGACCTCTTACATGAACGATCCCGTGCGGCCCGAAACCACCACGTCGGGCGACACGACCAGCTTCGGCGGGTTCGCCAACATCCGTCCGTTCGGGGACATGCTGATCGGCGCCGGCGCCAACTACACCACCTTCACGAACCTGCACCTGAACACGGCGAACAACGAGTACGACACGTCGAGCAACACGCAGTACTTCCTCGCCCTCCAGTACCTCGTTCACCGCCAGCTGTTCGTGAAGGTCGTGGGCGCCTACGCCAAGAGCCACTTCGATCTCAGCTTCAGCAACATGGCGTCGTACGACGACGACATGTTCAGCGTCCGCGTGCGCCTGATGTACCTGTACTGAGGTCGGTTCAGAACTGGGGCAGCGGAATCACCATCGGCAGGCACGCGAGCCGCGTCGGTGATCGGTTCTCGGGGTACGAGAAGATCAGCGTGCGCGTGATCGTCTCGTTCGGCGCCAGCTCCGGTTCGCGGTTCGCCTGGCCGCTGGCGATGGCGGCGTCGATGTCGACCGCGGCCGGGACGATGCGCTGCTGACCGTCGTCCAGCTCGCAGCGATCGAAGTTGAACTTGCGCGCCACGGGCTGCGTGTTGTGCAGCGTGATGTGCGCCCAGATGAAGCGGCGTTCGCGCCCGGGAACCAGAACGCTGTGCGGGTTCGCGCTCCACTGGTTGGGGCCGTCGGTGAGCTTGCGCAGGGTCACCTCCCACGCGTCGCCCGCCCGATAGACCGGCTGGTTCATGACCACGCGCCCGCACCCCGACCCGCCCGCCGCAATTGCGACCCACACGGCCAGCAACCAGCGCCTCCGCCAAGACACGGTCTGATAGTATCAGCGCCGCGATGCGCGTCGGGCGCGAACGGTGGTGGTTGCGGGTGCTGGCGACGACCGCGCTGGCGGCGGTGACCGGCAGCGCAGCGTCGGCGCGCGCAGCGGACGGACCCACGCAGGCGGCGGACGAACCCGCGGGCAAGCCATGGCTTCCGTTGATCGAGGACGGTGCATCCCCCGACGACGTCTACGAGAAGCACGCGCTGTCGGTGGTGCACGTGGGCGAAGCCGGCTGGCGCGTCAATCGTGGGAAGTACCGCGAAGGCGTTGCGCGCGAGGATTTCTACGTGACGATCGGCCGCGCCGACCTCGCGTCGCGCGAGCGAAGCGGCGAGGGATTACGTTCGGGACTGATCTGGGGCGGGGCGGCGGTGACGCTCGTCGGCGGGGGTCTGATGTTCGCCGGGATCTCGCACGGCGGGTTCGATCCGCCGCCGATGGTGGGCTTCGCGGTCATGGGAGCCGGCATCGCCACGCTGTTGATCGGTTCGATGGTTCACGGGCCCGACGTCCCCGTCGGCGAGGTCGACGCCATGGTCGCGCGCTACAACGCCCGCCTGAGGGCGCACATAGAAGAAGGGGGCAGCAGGCCCCGCCTGATCCAGGCGCGCCTTCAGATGGTCACCCCGTTCGTCGACGGGCGATCGGGTGGTGGACTGGCCGCGATCGCCCGCTTCTGACGGCGACGAAACTGCGCAACACCTACATCTGCGCACAAAGAAATACAACGATTTACAATTCGGTGACATTTGGCCCCTTAGGATGGCCGCATGTCGATTTCCGGTCTGGTCATCGGGACTTACCTCGCGGTCCTGATTGTTTTGGCGGTCTACGGGCTTCACCGGACCGCGCTGATCTCGATGTACTACCGGAACAAGCACCGGCGGCCGCGCCCGGCCGGTCGGTTCTCGGACCTGCCCGCGGTCACCGTGCAGCTGCCGCTGTTCAACGAGATGTACGTCGTCGAGCGGCTGCTGGACGCCGTCGCCGGCATCCGCTACCCGCGTGACCGCTTCCAGATCCAGGTGCTGGACGACAGCACCGACGAGACGCAGGAGATCTGCAAGCGCAAGATCGCCGACCTCGCGACGCGCTTCCCCGAGCTGGAGATCGAGTACATCCACCGCACCGATCGCACCGGCTTCAAGGCCGGCGCGCTGCACAACGGCCTGCAGAGCGCGAAGGGCGAGTTCATCATGATCTTCGACGCCGACTTCGTGCCGACGCCGGACATCCTCGAACGCTGCATCGACCACTTCACCGACCCGAAGGTCGCCGTCGTGCAGTGCCGCTGGGAGCACGTCAACCGCAACTACTCGGCGCTGACCGAGGTGCAGGCGCTGATGCTCGACGGCCACTTCATCATGGAGCACGCGGGCCGTAACTGGTCGGGCCGCTTCTTCAACTTCAACGGCACCGCCGGCGTGTGGCGCCGCAGCGCCATCGCCGACGCGGGCGACTGGCAGCACGACACGCTGACCGAGGACATGGACCTGTCGTACCGGGCGCAGCTGCGCGGCTGGAAGTTCGTCTACCTGCCCGAGATCGCCGCGCCCGCCGAGCTGCCCGTCGAGATGTCGGCGTTCAAGTCGCAGCAGTTCCGCTGGGCCAAGGGGTCCGTGCAGGTGGCGAAGAAGCTGCTCGGGACGATCTTCCGTTCGGGCGCGACGTGGGAGCAGAAGTCCGAGGCGTTCTTCCACCTCACCAACAACCTCGCGTACCCGCTGCTGCTGGTGCTGTCGATCCTGCTGCTGCCCAACCTGGCGCTGCGCACGCACCACGGCTGGCGCGAGGTCCTGATGATCGACTTCCCGCTGTTCTTCGGGACGACCCTTTCGATCGCGTCGTTCTACCTGGCGTCGCAGCGCGAGATTGCGCTGCTGCGCGATCCGAACACCAAGCCGCGCTTCCAGTGGCACGTGCTCGCGCGCCTGCCGCTGGTGCTGTCGATCGGCATCGGCCTGTGCGTGAACCAGACGCGCGCGGTGCTGGAGGCGCTGGCCGGCAAGGAGACCGAGTTCGTCCGCACGCCGAAGCACGGCATCGGCGGCGCCGACAGCAGCTGGTGGAGCAAGAAGTACCGCTCCGCCAAGTCGATCACGCCGTTCCTCGAGCTGGCGATGGCCGCGTACTTCGTCATCGCGATCGGCGTCGCGATCGATCACCGCCACTTCCTGTCGCTGCCGTTCCTGGGCCTGTTCCTGTGCGGGTTCGGCTACGTTGGCTGGGTGTCGCTGTGGCAGGGGAGCGTCGGCGTTGCGCTGCGGCGCGCGTTCGCCGGCCGCGGCCGCGTCGTCGTTCCGCCCCCGGCGTACCCGGTCATCCCGAAGCGCCGCTCGATCACGGGCGAGATCGTCCTCCCCGACGCCCCCTCCCTCCGCGCCCCCGAAACGTCGGCTTAGGTCGGGCGCTAGAGCGCCTTCTTGACCATGTCCTCGATGCGCGCCCGCGCCGCCGCACCGACGATCTGACCGACGACCTTGCCGTCCTTGAACACGAGCAGGGTCGGGATGCTGCGGATGTCGTACTGCTCGGCGAAGCCCTTGTTGGAGTCGATGTCGCACTTGCCGACGCGCAGCTTGCCCTCGTAGTCCTTCGCCAGCGCCTCGACATGCGGCGCGATCGCGCGGCAGGGCGCGCACCACGCGGCCCAGAAATCGACGAGAACGGGGAGCTTCGACTCCAGGATCTCCGTCTTGAAGTTGGTGTCGGTGACTTCGAGCAGGTTCGCGCTGGCCATGGCGTTCCTTAGCACGGCCGTGTGGTAGGTCCAAGCGCGACAGCGGCGCCACAGCGCAGTGCGAAAGAAGCCGCGACCCGGTCGCAAGCGGCCTGCTCCGGTGGTAAATCTGGAGCGTGTCGACGTTGACCTGGCACGAGGTGGGGGCCTACGCGATCGCCGCCATCCTCTATCTGGCGCACGTCGTGGGCCTGCGCCGCGGCGCGGAGAACGCGGGCCGCGCGATGCTGGCGGTCGGCGTGGCGCTGCACTTCGCGGACATCGGCGTCCGCTGCTACCACGGCACGAACCCGATCTCGTCGACGCCCGAGGCGATGTCGCTGGTGGCGTTCATCATCGCCGCGGTCTTCCTGCTCACGTCGCTGCGCTACCAGCTGACGGCCGCGGGCGGGTTCGCCGTGCCCGCGGTGGTGGCGCTGATCCTGCTCGCGCGCCTGGCGCCCGCCGAAGTGGCGCCCGCGACCACGGCCGCGGCCCCCGAGATGGGACGTCTCGGTCAGGCCCACATCCTGCTGGCGACGCTGGGCGTCGCGGTGTTCGCGTTCGCGGCTGTGCTGGCGATCGTCTACCTGTTCCAGGACCGCAGCCTCAAGCGCAAGCAGCTGGACCTGGTGATGGCGCGCGGGACGCCGCTGGAGACGCTGGATCGGCTCGCGCACCGTTGCGTCTCGATCGGCTTCCCGGTGTTCACGCTGGCGATCGTGACCGGCGCGATCTGGGTCGCGCGCCTCGGGTTGCTGCACGGCCGAGGGACGCTGCGGCCCGAATACCTGATCGCCGTGGGAACCTGGATCGCGTTTGCGGTGCTGATCATCGCGCGGGTGGGGGCGGGCTGGCGCGGGCGGCGCGCGGCCTGGCTGACGCTGGGTGGTTTTGGCGGTACGGCGCTGGTCGTCGCCGCTTACTTCATCCGGCATGCGGTGTAGGACATGGCCGGCGCGATCATCGACCTCCTGCTGATCGGCGTCTCGCACAAGACGGCCCCGGTCGCGGTGCGCGAGCGGCTGGCGGTTGATCCGGACGCGATCGCGGCGGCGCTGGTCGAGCTGACGGCGCTGTCGCCCGTGCGCGAGGCGGCGATGATCTCCACCTGCAACCGCGTCGAGCTCTACGTCGCCGCCGACGACGCGGATCGCGCCGCGGCGGAGCTGGCCGGCGTCCTGGCGCGGCGGGCGGGCGTCGCGGTGGGCGACATCGCCGAGCACCTCTACCAGCACCGCGACTCCGCGGCGGTCCGTCACCTGTTCCGGGTCGCGTCCAGCCTCGATTCGCTGGTCATCGGCGAGCCGCAGATCCTCGGCCAGACCAAGCAGGCGTACGACGCCGCCGTCCAGCACGGCACGGCCGGCGCCGTGCTGCGGGCTTGCTTCGAGGAAGGCGCGTTCCGCGTCGCGCGCCGCGTGCGCCGCGAGACGGCGATCGCGCGCAACCCGGTCTCTGTCAGCTCGGTGGCGGTGGAGTTCGCGCGACAGGTGGTGGGCGATTTCTCGCGGAAGCGCGTCCTGATCGTGGGCGCCGGCAAGATGTCGGAGCTGGCGGCCCGCACGCTGCGCACGCACGGCGCGACCTTGACCGTCATCAACCGGACGCGCGCGCGAGCCGACGAGATGGCGCAGCGATTCGGCGCCGACGTCGCCGACTGGAATGACCTGCAGGGCGCGCTGGCCAACGCGGACATCGTCATCGCGTCGACCGGCGCGCAGCGGCCGGTGCTGACGCTGGACCTGCTGAAGCAGGTGCGCAAGGCGCGCCGCGGCCGCCAGCTGTGCATCCTGGACATCGCCGTCCCGCGCGACGTCGAGCCGGAAGTCGGGAAGCTGGACGGCATCTACCTGTTCGACATCGACGACCTCCAGAAGCAAGCGAGCGATCACCGCGCGGAGCGTGAGGAAGAAGCCGCCGAGGCGGAGGCGCTGGTCGAGGAGGAGCTGGGCCGGTTCGTGAAGCGCTGGCGCAGCCGCCAGCGCGGGCCTGTCGTGTCGGCGTTGCAGACGCACTTTCACGGCATCGCGCGGGCCGAGGTGATGCGCCTCTCGGGCGGCGTCGACGAGAAGGAGCGCAAGGCGCGCCTGGACATCGCCGAGAGCCTGGTCAAGAAGCTGCTGCACCTTCCCATGACGGCGCTGCGCGACGACGATCCCGACGACGCCGTATCGCTGGTCCAGGCGCTGCAGCGCCTGTTCTCGCTGTCGCCGGTGGCCGCCGTGCCGGCCAGCGAAGAGGCGCCGGCCGGCAGCGAAGCGAACGTCGACAAGAAGGCCACAGGATCGTGACCGCGTCGCCGGGCGCGATCGTCATCGGCACGCGCGGCAGCGCGCTCGCGCGCTGGCAGGCCGCGGAGATCGGGCGGCTGCTGCGCGCCGCGCATCCCGGCCTGGACGTCAGCGAGAAGATCGTCGTCACGCAAGGCGATCGCGTGCAGACCGGTCCGGTGATCGACCTGGGTGGAAAGGGCGTCTGGGTCAAGGAGATCGAGGAAGGGTTGCTCGCGGGCGAGATCGATCTGGCCGTGCACAGCATGAAGGACGTGCCCGCCGAGCTGGCGCCGGGCCTGGCGATCGTCGCCGTGCCGACGCGCGCCGATCCGCGCGACGCGATCGTCAGCCGCGACGGTCGCGGGCTGGCGGCGCTGCCGCCGGGCAGCCGCATCGGCACGTCCAGCCTGCGCCGCGTCTGTCAGGTGCGCGCCGAGCGCACCGACGTCACCGTCGAGATCCTGCGCGGCAACGTCGACACGCGCCTGCGCAAGGTCGCCGAGGGCGTCGTCGACGCCGCGGTGCTGGCCTCGGCCGGGCTGGATCGACTGGGCTTCGCCGCGCGCATCGCCGAGCGCCTGGACGCCGCCCGCATGCTGCCGGCGATCGGGCAGGGTGCGCTGGCGCTGGAAGCGCGCGCGGGCGACGAACGCGTCGTCGCGCTTTGCCGGGCGCTCGCCGATCCGGCCGCCGAGGTGACGACGACGGCGGAGCGCGCGCTGCTCGCGGGGCTGGGCGTCGGGTGCCGCACGCCTGTCGCGGGCCACGCGACGCTGACGGATGGGCGGCTCACCGTCGCCGGGCTGGTCGGACGCCCCGATGCCTCCGAGATGATCCGCGAGAGCGTCACCGGCGCGCCGGCAGACGCGGCGGCGATGGGCGCGGACCTGGCGCGACGCCTGCTGGCGCGCGGCGCCGATCGCATCCTGCGCGAGCTGGAAGGCGCGATGTGAGGTTTGCTGCCGCCGCTGCGATGGTCGCCTTGCTCGCGGCCTGCGGCGGTGGGAAGGGCGCGGCCGACGGCGCCGCGGGCGTATCGGGAACGGCGGGAACGGTCGGCGGGGCAGGAGGCGGCGGATCGGGCGGCGCCGCCGGCAACGACGCGTGTGCAACCGCGGTGGCGACGCAGCCGTGCACGGTCGAGGGCACCTTCTGCGGCGCGGACCGCTGCACCGATATGTGTCAGTTCTGCAACCTGACCGAGTGCAGGAACGGCGTCTGGCAAGCGATCGAAGTGGCACCGGTGCCATGCTTCTCGTGCGCCAGGAACGGCATCGGAGTGGAATGCTGGTCGTACACGCAGTACTGCGAGATCACGAACAGCAGTTCGGGCAGCGTGTCCTTTCGCTGCCAGGAGACACCCGCCGCCTGTCGATCGACGCCCACGTGTGGTTGCTTGCAGAGCCAGAACGTTTCCGGCAACTGCATGGAGGGCGGCGCCGGTGAGGTCACGGTGACGATCGCGGCACCCTGAGAACCCGTCGCGTCAAACCTACCGGTGTAACTAGTTGAAATTATTGCGCAGCAGGGCTCATTGCTTGACCGGCGTCGGGAGCAGGGCTATCAGCATCGGCTCACATGCTCGGTTCATGGGACCACAACCGCGGCCATTTTCTTCCGACAAGAGCCGCGTTGTCCCACCTGCCGCCCTCGAAGAGCCCCACGCGCATCCTTCTAAATGAAGGCGGCTTTCCGGCCGAGTTGGGCTCGATGCCTCAGCCGGTACAGGCGCTCTGGTACATCGGACGGCTCCCCGCCGCCGGCGATCGCAGCCTGGCCGTCGTGGGCGCGCGGGCCGCGTCCATGGCCAAGTGCCGGCTGGCGCGCGACCTGGCCGCGTCGGCGTCGCGGCGCGGATTTGCGATCGTGTCGGGTGGGGCGCTGGGGATCGATGCGGCAGCGCACCGCGGCGCCCTCGACGCGGGTGGCGCGACGTTCGCCGTGCTCGGGTGCGGCGTCGACGTCGTCTATCCGGATCGGCACACGGCGCTGTTCGCCGAGGTGGCCGCGTCCGGCGGTCTGCTCTCCGAGTACGAGCCCGGGACGCCGCCGCGTCACGGTCAGTTCCCGGCGCGCAACCGCATCATCGCGGCGCTGGCGGAGGCGGTGCTGGTCGTGGAGGCGGGGTTCGCGTCGGGCGCGCTGATCACCGCACGCGACGCAGCGAAGCTGGGCCGGACGGTGCTCGCGGTTCCGGGCAGCCCCGGCACGGATGACCTGATCGCGAAGCGCGCCGCTCGGCCCGTCGCCGATACCGAAGAGCTCCGCTGCGCGCTCGCCGGCGAAGCGCCGCCCGTTCGCCCGGTTCCGGCGCGGTTCGCGCCGCTCGTGGCCGAGCTTCGCGAGCGGGACGTGACACCCGCCGAACTGGCGCGGCATCTGAAACTGCCATTGGGAGACACGCTGGCCCTGATAGCGGAAGCAGAGCTCGACGGCTGGATCTGTCGCCGTCCGGGCGGAGCGCTAGCTTCCTTGGAGAACTTACGTGGCAACTAAAAAGGCGGCGGCCGCCAAGGTCGAAAAGGTCGCCAAGGCCGACAAAGTAGAAAAGGCCGACAAGGTCGAAAAGGCCGAGAAGCCGGCCAAGACCGCGCGGACGGCGAAGGCCGCGCCCAAGGTCGACCCTGCCGCCAAGAAGTCGGCCAAGGGCAAGGCGGCAAAGACCAAGGACACCAAGGACGGCGAGGCGCGGCCGGCGATTCGCGCGCGCAACGACAACGCGCTGGTGATCGTCGAGTCGCCCGCCAAGGCGAAGACCATCAAGAAGTACCTGGGCCGCGGTTACGTCGTGAAGGCGTCGGTCGGCCACGTCAAGGATCTGCCCCGCAAGAAGATGGGCATCGACATCAAGCGCGGCTTCCGTCCCGAGTACGTCGTCATCGAGACGAAGAAGAAGGTGCTGTCGGAGATCAAGGAGGCGGCGGCGGTGGCCGGTCGGGTCCTGCTGGCGCCCGACCCCGATCGCGAGGGTGAGGCGATCGCGTGGCACATCGCCGAGGAGATCAAGGACGACAACCCGAACATCCAGCGCGTGCTGTTCAACGAGATCACGAAGAAGGCGGTCAGCGAGGCGATCGGCAAGCCGATGGCGCTGGACAAGAAGAAGTTCGAATCGCAGCAGGCGCGCCGGATTCTCGATCGGCTGGTCGGCTACGAGATCAGCCCGGTGCTGTGGACGAAGGTCCAGCGCGGGCTGTCGGCCGGACGCGTGCAGTCGGTCGCGGTGCGGCTGGTGGCCGAGCGCGAGGACGAGATCAAGGCGTTCGTGCCCCAGGAGTACTGGACGGTCGACGCCACCGTCGAGGGGCCGACCCCGCCGCCGTTTAACGTCAAGGCGACCAAGCTGGACGGCGAGAAGCTGCAGATGGTGCACGAGGGCCAGGCGCGCGAGGTGGTCGACATCATGCGCGCCGCGACGCTGAGCGTGTCGTCGGTCGAGCGCAAGGAGCGCCGCAAGAACCCACCCCCGCCGTTCATCACCTCGAAGCTGCAGCAGGAGGCGTCCAGCAAGCTGCGCTTCTCGCCCAAGCGGACGATGGGTCTGGCGCAGCGCCTGTACGAGGGCGTCGAAATGGGCGAGGACGGGCCGATCGGCCTCATCACGTACATGCGTACCGATTCGACGCGCATCTCCGACGACGCGCTGGCCGAGGTCCGCGCGTACGTCGGCGACAAGTACGGTCCGACGTTCCTGCCTGCCGAGCCGGTCGTCTACAAGACGAAGAAGAGCGCGCAGGACGCGCACGAGGCGATCCGACCGACGGGGCTGAAGTACGACCCCGAAACGGTGCGCGCGCTGTGGGCGGGCGGCAAGGGCGGCGGCCGCGACGAGCGCGAGTCGGACGATCTGCTGCGTCTCTACACGCTGATCTGGAACCGCTTCGTTGCCTGCCAGATGGTGCCGGCAGTGTTCGATCAAACGACGATCGACATCGCGGCCGGCCGCGCCGAGCTGCGCGCGACCGGCCAGGTGATCAAGTTCCCCGGCTTCCTGTCCGTCTACGCGGAGACCGTGGAGGACGCCGTCAACGAGGACGAGACCGGCGCGTCGCTGCCGGACGTCAAGGCGGGCGACGCGGTGAAGCTGCTGGAGACGAAGCCCGAGCAGCACTTCACGCAGCCGCCGCCGCGGTTCTCCGAGGCGACATTGGTCAAGGAGCTGGAAGAGAAGGGGATCGGCCGGCCGTCGACCTACGCGGCCATCCTGTCGACGATCCAGGACCGCAAGTACGTCGAGAAGAAGGAAGCGCGCCTCTATCCGACGGAGCTGGGCGTGATGGTGAACGGGTTGCTGGTGAAGAGCTTCCCCGACATCGTCAGCACCGACTTCACCGCGCAGATGGAAGAGCAGCTGGATCAGGTGGAGGAGGGCGAGGCGAACTGGGTCAAGCTGCTCGACGGGTTCTACAAGCCCTTCAAGCTCGATCTCGAGAAGGCCAAGGTCGAGATGCGCAACCTGAAGGCCGAGGAGAAGCCGACCGACGAGGTTTGCGAGAAGTGCGGCAAGCCAATGGTGATCAAGTGGGGGCGGAACGGCCACTTCCTGGCCTGCTCCGGCTATCCCGAGTGCCGCAACACCAAGGAGTTCGTGCGCAATGCCGACGGCAGCTTGACGGTGGTGCCGTCGACGCGCCCGTCGGACCAGATCTGCCCGACGTGTGGCGCGCCGATGGTGGTCAAGCGGGGGCGCTTCGGCGAGTTCCTGGCGTGCTCGAAGTATCCCGAGTGCAAGACCACCAGCCCGCTTTCGCTGGGCGTGGATTGCCCGAAGCCGGGATGCGGCGGCTACATGACGGAGAAGCGATCGCGGCGCGGCAAGGTGTTCTTCGGGTGCTCGAACTACTCGCGCACGAAGTGCGACTTCGTGTCGTGGGATCGCCCGTTGCCGCAGCCGTGCCCGAAGTGCGGCGCGAAGTTCGTCGTCCAGAAGCTGAGCAAGGCCGGCGTGCGCATCCGCTGCCTCACCGAGGGCTGCGACTACACCGCCGACCCCGAGGCGAACGAACCCGCCCCTGCGCCGGAGGGCACGCCCCCGGCGACGCCTCCCGCGACGCCCGCCTCCACAGAGCCAAGCGGAACGCCAACCACCTGATCTCCCTCTCCCGCTTGCGGGAGAGGGTCGGGGTGAGGGCAAGCCTCTTTCGGGCGACGCTCGCTGTGTCGGTCAGAGATACCGGCGGCAGGTGTAGCACCAGGTGAAGTGACCCTCGCGCACCGGCAGGGACTTGATGATCGGGTGGCCGGCTGCCCGCGCGTGCTTCGTGTTGTGCGCTTGCTGCGATTCGCAGCAGCCGACATGCCCGCAGGTCGTGCAGACGCGCAGGTTGAAGTCGGACCCGCACTCCTGGCATTTATCGGCCAGCGGCTCGTGGACGGTTCCGTCGAAGTGGGGACAGCCTTCGTCGGCGGGCATGACGGGAAGGATTCCACGACGCGAGCCGCGCGTCGAGTCGAGGCCGGTGGTCGCAAGGGCACGAGCGTGGGACAATGACGTTCGATGGTGGGGCGAAGGCGATACGGCCGGTCAGCGGGCGTGGCGTTGCTGGAGCTCGTCTCGATGACCTTCTGGCTGGCCGGGTGTGGGTCGACGCTGGGGGATCCCGGCCCGTGCCGGACGTACGCCTCCGCGTACACGGAGATGTCCCCCATGGGCATTCCGGTGAACGTAACCTGCACGCACGCCGAGAACGCCGGTGGCTTCGATCGATCGTGCACAGGCGGTGTCCCGACCGTCGAGCACTGGGCGTCGAGGGCGGACTTCATCGACGAGGCGGCCGCGGTCGGCATCATCCGCCTCGCGACCTTCACGAGCCGCTCCTCCGATACGACGACGTACGAATACGACTCGCAGCGGCGCCTGCAGCGGATGCAAAGCACCCTGTCGGGGCTCGACGACACCTTCGATGCCTGGGACGATCTCGGACGGCCGCTTCATCGAGTTTCCCACGTGGCCTTCTGTCCCGGCGGGGAAGACGTCACCATCAGCTACGGCGATCACACGATCACGTACGATGCACCCGCCGAGGACCTTTGCCCCCAGCACACCGTGCACCGATTCGACGCCGACGGCATCCCGACGACGATCGAAACAACCAGCTACGTCTTCAGCTACGTGACGATGGACCGCGCCACCGTCTGCCTCTGAGCGCGATCATGCGCGCGCCAGCGTCGAGACCGCCTCGACGTGCCGGGTCTGCGGGAACATGTCGAATGGCTGGACGCGCAGGCACGCGTATCCGGACGCCGCCAACGTGGCGATGTCACGCACCTGCGTCTCCGGGTTGCACGACACGTAGACCACCGTGCGCGGCGCGAACGCCGCCAGCTGGGCGAGGAACACGTCGCCGCAGCCCTTGCGGGGCGGGTCGACGATGACGGCCGTGTCGGCGCCCGCGAACGGGACGGCGGCGAACACGGCGCTCGCGTCGGCGGCGATGAACTCGCAGCTGGCGCGGCCGTTGCGCGCGGCGTTCTCGCGCGCCCAGACGACGGCGCTGGGGCTGACCTCGACGCCGAGCACGCGTTCGAATCCGGGCGCTGCCGCCAGCCCCAGCAAGCCGCTGCCGCAGTAGGCGTCGACCAGGAAGCGCGCGCCGCCGGTGCGCGCTTCGCGCGCCACGTGGTCGACCAGACGCGGGAGCAGGAACGGGTTGTTCTGGAAGAAGTCCCCGGCGAGAAAGCGCAGGCTGAGATCGCCGACCTGTTCGGTGATCACGTCGCGCGGGTCGACCGTCACGCCCGACGACGCCTCGCGCACCAGCAGCGTGGCTCCGCGCCGGTAGGACGACCAGCGCGCGCGCACCTCGGCGCGCAGCGCGGCGAGGCGCGCGTTCACGGCCGGCGTGGCGATCGGGCACGCGGCGACGTCGATGGTCCGGCGGACGCCGACGCGCAAGAAGCCGATCGCTGGTTCGCGGTCGGGGCGGGGGCGGGCGAAGTGGGGCGTCAGCTTCGATCGATAGCCGTAGGGCGCGGGGCAGGGGACGCAGGCCGCGACCTCCGTCGGCAACGCCGCGAACAGGCGCCGGATCTCGTCGGTCTTCAGCGCCAGCTGGTCGTCGTACGCGAGATGCTGGTACTGGCAGCCTCCGCAGGTTCCGTAAAGCGGGCAGACCGGGACAACCCCTGGTCCGGGGCCACCGGCGGCGTCGGTTCCAGCGACCGCGGTCATGCGCACGCATGTTAGCCGATTCGCGCGATGCCTCCCGCTGCGCTACGATCGCCCCGCCATGGACGAAGCGCTCGCGGTGTTCCGCCAGTACCTGACGGCGGAAAAGCGCGCGTCGGTGCACACCCAGCGGGCATACCTGCACGACCTCGAGGAGCTCCGCGCCTTCGCGACGAAGACCCTGGGCCACCCCCCGGCGCTCGACGAGCTTGACGTCGTCGTTTGCCGCTCCTACCTTGCGTCGCTCCATGGAGCCAACGACGCCGTGACCATCGGACGGAAGCTGTCGTCACTGCGGGCGTTCTTCCGGCTGGCGGTCCGCCGGCGGCTGGTGCGCAGCAGCCCGGTCGCCGCGCTGCGCGCTCCGAAGCGCGCGAAGCGCCTGCCGATGTTCCTGGGCAAGGAAGATGTTGGCCGTCTGCTCGACGCGCGCGGGCCCCGGCCCGACGCCGGCGCCGACCAGCTGGCGCTGGAGAGCGCGCTGTTCGAGGTGATCTACGGCGCTGGTCTGCGCGTGTCCGAGGCGTGCGGCCTGGACGTCGGCGACATCGAGGTCGACGGCGGGCGTGCTTACGTCCGCGTCCGCCAGGGCAAGGGCCGCAAGGACCGGATCGTCCCGGTCGGCGGCAAGGCGCGCGCGGCGCTGGACGCCTGGGCGGCGCAACGGACGGCGCGGCTCGCGGAAGCGCGCAAGAGCGCGGGTCGCACGGCCGCCGGCGCGGCGCTGTTCGTCAGCCGGCGCGGCCTGCGGCTGGGTCCACGCGCCGTCCGTCGGCTGCTGGATCGCCGCGAGCAGGTGACGGGCACGCCGCGGGTGTCGCCGCACGCGCTTCGCCACAGCTTCGCGACGCACCTGCTGGGTGAGGGGGCGGACCTGCGCGCCATCCAGGAGATGCTCGGTCACGCCAGCCTGCGCACCACGCAGCGCTACGCGCACGTCGACATCGATCACCTGATGGCGGTCTACGACAAGGCCCACCCGAGGGCGAAAGCATCATGAGCACCGAGAAGATTCGTTCGACGACCGTGCTTGCGGTCCGGCGCGACGGCCACGTCGTGATTGGCGGCGATGGTCAGGTGACGATGGGCAACACGGTCGTCAAGGCGTCGGCGCGCAAGATCCGGCGCCTCGGCGCCGAAGGCAAGGTCCTGGCCGGTTTCGCGGGCAGCGCCGCGGACGGCATCACGCTGTTCGAAAAGTTCGAGGCGCGGCTGAAGGAATTCAACGGCAACCTGGCGCGCTCGGCGGTCGAGCTGGCGAAGGACTGGCGCACCGATCGCGTGCTGCGCCGGCTGGAGGCGCTGCTGCTGGTCGCCGACCGCGAGAAGATGCTGCTGCTGTCGGGGACCGGCGACGTCATCGAGCCGGACGCTGACGCCGCGGCGATAGGCTCGGGCGGACCGTATGCGTTCGCGGCGGCGCGCGCGCTGTTGAGCGCGACGAAGCTACCGGCGCGCGAGATCGCGGAGCGGTCACTGACGATCGCCGGCGAGATCTGCATCTACACGAACGGCGTGCTCGTGTTCGAGGAGACGGGCCCGTGAGCGCGGCATCATCCGGTGGCGGCGGGGGCCGCCGCGCGCAGGATCTGACCCCGCGCGCGATCGTCGAGGAGCTGGATCGCTACATCGTCGGCCAGAAGGCGGCCAAGCGCGCGGTCGCGGTCGCCCTGCGCAACCGCTGGCGGCGGCAGCAGGTGGCGCCGCCCATGCGCGACGAGATCGCGCCCAAGAACATCATGCTCATCGGCCCGACAGGAGTCGGCAAGACCGAGATCGCGCGGCGGCTGGCGCGGCTGGCGGGCGCGCCGTTCATCAAGGTCGAGGCGTCGAAGTTCACCGAGGTCGGTTACGTCGGACGCGACGTCGACTCGATGGTGCGCGACCTGGCGGAGACCGCGGTTTCGATGCTGCGCGAGGAAGAGCGCGAGCGCTTGCGCCCGCGCGCGCGCGAAAACGCGGAAGAAAGGCTGCTGGACGTGTTGTTGCCGCCGACGCCGCGGCAGCGCCCGACCGGCCCCGCGAACATGACCAACTCGATGGTTCCGGCCGCGCCGCCGCCGCCTGAACCGCCGGCCGACAACGCCACCCGCGAGAACCTGCGCCGGCTGCTTCGCGACGGGAAGCTGGACGACAAGATGGTCGAGATCGACACGGCCGACGCGCCGCCGTCGTTCGTCGATGTTTTTTCGGGCACCGGGATGGAAGAGATGGTGCTGAACCTGCGCGACATGTTTCCGCAGGGCGCCCGGCGGACGAAGCGACGGCGGCTGTCGGTGCCGGAAGCGCTGGAGGTGCTGACCGACGAAGAGGCGACCAAGCTGATCGATCTCGAGCGGTTGCAGAAGGACGCCATCCGCCGCGCCGAGCAGGCCGGGATCATCTTCATCGACGAGATCGATAAGGTCGCCGGGCGCGAATCGGGCGGGCACGGCCCCGACGTCTCGCGCGAGGGCGTGCAGCGCGACCTGCTGCCGATCGTCGAGGGGTCGACGGTGTCGACGAAGTACGGCCCGCTGAAGACGGACCACGTGTTGTTTGTTGCGGCCGGCGCGTTCCATGTCTCGAAGCCCAAGGATCTGATTCCTGAGCTGCAGGGACGCTTCCCGATCCGCGTCGAGCTGGAGTCGCTGTCCGATCAGGACTTCGTCCGCATCTTGACGGAGCCCGAGAACGCGCTGACCAAGCAGTACACCGCGCTCCTCGCGACCGAAAAGGTCACGCTGGACATCCGGCCCGACGCCGTCGCCGAGATCGCGCGCATCGCCACGCTGGTGAACGCGCGCATGGAGAACATCGGCGCGCGCCGCCTGCACACCATCATGGAGCGCGTCCTGGACGACCTGGCGTTCGAGGCGCCTGAGCTCGGTCAGACGACGATTCCCATCACCGCCGCCTACGTGCGCGAGCGCCTGGACGGGATCCTCAAGGACGAGGATCTCTCGCAGTACATCCTCTGAGAGGACGGGCGCCCAAAAGAAAAGGGCGGCTCTCTCGAGCCGCCCCTTCACGTCCTGATCGGGAACGCGGTTACTTCTTGCGGGTCTGGCCCGGCGGCGTGCGCACCGGCGACGGCGCGGGACGGCCGCCGCCCGGCGAAGCCGTGCTCGGCGCGGGACCGCGCATCGAGTTGCCGCCGCCCATCGAGTTGCCGCCGCCCATCGAGTTACCGCCGCCCATGGCACCTCCGCCGCGCATCGAGTTGCCGCCGCCCATTGACGGGCCGGGGCCGCTCGGGCCCGGACCCGGCGGACGGTACGCGTTGCCGCCGCCCATCGGCGGCGCGTGTCCGGGAGGCGGTCCGCCCCCACCCATCTGTCCCGGCGGGCCCGCCGGCTGGCGACCCGGAGGCGGTCCCGTCGGCGCAACCTGCCCAGGAGGCGTCCCGCCCGGCGACTGACCCGGAGGCAGCCCGCCGTGGCCCGGCGGCGTGCCACCGTGACCCGGAGGCGGGTTACCGGCGGTCGGTCCGCGCCAGCCAGCCGGTGAAGCCGGCGGCGCGCCGAACTGGCCCGGCGCCTGGCCGGTCGTCGCGTTGTGGAAGCCTGCCGGCGGCGGATTGCCACCCGTCGGCGGCGCATTGCCGGTGCCCGGCGGAGGGGCGCCACCGCCCGGAGGCGGGGCCGCGCCACCACCATGCCATCCGCCACCCGCCGGAGGAGGCGCCGCAGGGCCGCCCGCGGTCGGGCCGCGCCAGCCACCGCCCGCCGGAGGCGGCGTGGTCGTCACCGGAGCCGGCGTCGTCGCCGGAGGAGGAGGGTTCGTACCGCGCCAGCCCGGGCCGGACGACGGTGGGGGCGTCGCGGGAGGCGGCGCCGTCGTGGCGGTGCCGCGCCAGCCCGAATTGGACGGCGGAGGCGCTGCCGGAGGCGGCGCCGTCGTGGCCGTGCCACGCCAGCCCGACGCGGGAGCGGCCGGAGGCGGCGCCGTCGTCGCCGTTCCTCGCCACTGCGTGTGCGCGGGCTGCGAGCGCCAGACGTGCGGTTGGGTCTGCGGCGTGCCCCGCCACGCGCTCGGCGGCGCACCTCGGTAGCCGCCGTAGCCGTACTCGCGGTAGCCGTTGTTGCCCTGCCAGTAGCCGCGGTAGTAGACCGGGCGGCCGTCGACGTAGACGTAGCGAGGCGCGATGTACGCGTACCCGACGCGCTCAGGCACCCAGTAGCCGCTGCTCCACGACCAGTCGTAGCCGCTCCAGTCCCAGTACCCGTCCACCCACGTGTAGCCGTATCCGGGCGCTGCGGGGCGGTACTCCGGGATCGGCTCAGGCGCGAACGTGGTTGGATACACTGTGGCGTAGTCACTACTCCCGTCGACGTAGACGCCGGCGCTCACAGCGACCGGGGCGGGCCGTGCGCGCACGACGCAGCCCGACGCGAAGGCCGTCGCCGCGAGCGTCAAAATCGAACCTGCCAGTACATGGCTGCGTTTCATCGGCACTCTCCTAGAGATTGAACTCTTCAGCGTATCCATGAATTCACCATCAAAGCAAGGACTGCGCCGCCATGTTCTTGACGTCGTCGTCTTGACGGCGTCGGGCGCGCCGTCTAAACAACCGGCGATGGAGACGGTTTTTTCCGGGATCCAGCCGTCGGGCGAGCTGCACCTCGGCAACTACCTGGGCGCCGTCCGGAACTGGGTGGTGCTGCAGGGACAGTACCGTTGCTTCTACTGCATCGTCGACTACCACGCGATAACTCAGCCGTACGATCCCGTCGAGATGACGGCGCGTACGCGCGCGATGGCGATCGACATCCTCGCGTGCGGCGTCGATCCGGATCGGGCGACGCTGTTCGTCCAGTCGGCCATCCCGGAGCACACCGAGCTCGCGTGGGTGCTTTCGTCGGTCGCGCCGCACGGCGAACTGGAACGGATGACGCAGTTCAAGGACAAGGCCGAACGCCATCCCGAGAACATCAACGCGGGCCTGTTCATGTATCCGGTGCTGCAGACCGCCGACATTCTGCTGTACGGGGCGACGCGCGTTCCCGTCGGTGAGGACCAGCGTCAGCACCTGGAGCTGGCGCGCGAGATCGTGCGCCGGTTCAACGCGCGCTTCGGCGAGACGTTCGCCGAGCCGCAGCCGCTGTTCTCGACGACGCCGAAGATTCTCGGGCTGGACGGGCAGGCGAAGATGTCGAAGAGCCTGGGCAACACGATCGCGCTCAGCGAGACCGACGCGGCGATCTGGGACAAGCTGCGCACGGCGGCGACTGATCCCGCGCGCGTGAAACGCACCGATCCGGGCACGCCGGAGAAGTGCAACATCTACACGCTGCACAAGTTCTTTTCGTCCGATGAACGTCAGAAGGAAGTCCACGTCGGCTGCTCGACCGCCGGGATCGGCTGCATCGACTGCAAGAAGATGCTGTTCGAGGGCGTGAAGGCGGACCTGGTCCGCATCCGCGCGCGCGGCGACGAGCTGCGCGCCGATCCTGCGCGCGTCGACGCCATCCTGGCGCGCGGAGCCGCCGAGGCGCGCAAGGTCGCGGTCGAGACGATGGCGCGTGTGCGCGCACGGCTGGGGTTGCCGAGCGCGCCCGCATGAGGTGGGCGGGCATCGCGCTGCTGGCGGGGGCGCTGCTGGCGGGGAGCGGTTGCCGCGGGCGCGACGATCCCGAGGCCGCCGTCGAGGCGTTGATCGCTGCGGCGCGCGCCGGCGATCGCGCCGCCGTCTACGCGCGCTTCGGTCCGCGGACGCGCGCGCGCATCGACGGGCTGCTGGCAGCGGCGCAGCGCACCGGCGGCACGCGCACGCTGCGGCCGGAGGATCTGGTCACGGTCGGCTGGCTGCAGCCGGCATGGGAGCCGGCAGGTACGCGCCTGTTGCGCCGGGAGGGCGCCGAGGCCGAGGTCGAGGTGTTCTCAGGTTCGGGCGAGCGCCAGGCAATCCAGACGGTCCAGGAAGGCAAGACCTGGAAGGTCGAGCTACCGTTTCGGTAGCGCCGCGATCGCCTTCTCTAACTCCGCGTCGAGATCGGCGTCGGACTTGTGGCCGAGCTCGCAACCGATTCCTTTGGCTTCACGCAGGCCAAGCCCGGGAAACGCCCGGATCAGGTGCATGATCGCGAGGACCGTCCCGCTGTGTTCGCGGTCGGCGCGAGCCAGCGCGGCGACGCTGGCTCCGGTCCGGCGGGCCTCGCGCAGCTCGAAGGCACGGTTCCAGCGGGGCTTCTTCTGGTCGATGCGCGGTTCCAGCGCGGCGTCGAGCGTCCCCGCGTCGATGTTTCCCCGGCACCAGCCGCGGATCTCCCGCAGGTCCCCTCGTTCCAGATCAAACGACTGTTCCAACGCCAGCATCAGCGCGAGCGGCGTGAGGGCCGGGTTTTCGTCGCGCATCGCCGCCAGCATCTGGGCCGGCGTGCGGCCGCTGCGCCGCCAGCCCTGGATCGTGTCGACGTCCGGCGCTCCCGGCGGGTAGTGCAGGCTCTGCGACCACCCGCCGACGTAATCGCCTTCGCCTTCGTCAGCGCGACTGATCACGCGCGTGCGCACGATGCGGTGGCGCGCGTCGAAGCGCTCGCGGACGTCCCGTTCCACCAGCTGGCGCGCTTGCTCCAGCGAAGGTGCGTGGACGCGCTCGGTCCCGGACCGCTCCTCGTCGGAGCCGTCGTCCAGCGCGATGACGGCTTCCCATCGCACCTCGTACTCGGCCTCGTCCGCGGACATGGCCGGAAGTATGCCCGACGGCGGGCGGTCAGTCGTTGACGGGCGGCGACGGCGGGACAGGCAACGGCCGGGCGCGGACCTGCGTCTGCTCGACCTCTTCCATGTCCGTGTCCGCCAGCTCGATGACGACGTCGTCGAACTCGGACAGCCGCATGCCCGGATCGGTGTCGGCGTACGCTTCGCGCGAGGGCCCCCGGCGTTCGCCCACCCGGCGCTCGCGCGGGAAGATGCGCTGGTCGACCTTCTCGTCGCCGCGG